>Ga0335072_10002529_pt1 | contig 28302 bp, 23 predicted proteins | sample Lox_Sample_21_FD_206725 | JGI IMG/M metagenome (GOLD analysis project Ga0335072, IMG submission 206725) | Soil microbial communities from Loxahatchee National Wildlife Refuge, Florida, United States - Lox_Sample_2.1 | ecosystem: Environmental > Terrestrial > Soil > Wetlands | place: USA... | reverse complement strand
AAGGCCGGGAATGAGGCCGTGGTCAAGCTGCTACTCGAGACGTACAAGGCCGACGTCGAGGCGAGGGATAACTTGGGTCAGACGCCGCTGTCGTTGGCCGCAGGGTACGGGCACGAAGCCGTGGTTAAGCTACTACTCGAGACGGGCAAGGCCGACGTCGAGGTGAGGGATAACTTGGGTCAGACGCCGCTGAGGCAGGCCGCTGAGAGAGGGAACGAGGCCGTGGTCAAGCTACTACTCGAGACGGGCAAGGTCGACGTCGAGGCGAGGGATAACTTGGGTCAGACGCCGCTGAGCCGGGCCGCGGATAGAGGGCACGAGGCCGTGGTCAAGCTACTGCAATCATATAGAGGTTAAGGGGAACATACGCCTATTATAGCGGTCGTGGTATTGTCACTTGATTTCTAATATCTTCGACCACGGTTTAACGTAATAAGTGGCGAGACATTTGTGTCACTAAACTCACTCTAGGGCGAATTTTTGTTAGAACTACAGATAGATTCTCGCAGATATCGCGAAAGTATAGGTCTACACATTTGGTCAACAACCGAAAATTGACTACTTTATGTCCTTTCTCGATTTGCGAAATTGGGTTTTGGGCCTTTTTGTCACTCTACCCCACCGTACAGACGCCAAGATCGGCGCCTTGCCCGATGACCGAGAGAGCCTAAACCGGAGGCGGATTTCCCGGCAACGACTTTACAGCTGAAAACTAGCGAGCAACGTCGGGGGAGGTTTCCCGAGCACCCGCCATGAGGTCGACTTGGTGGCCGTGTTCGAGGATCGTTGCAGTCTGCATAAATCAGGCCGATATCCCCGAGAAGAATGCTCAGGTCCGGCTCATGGGCGACATCTACAATGGTGCGAGGACGGTGTTGGCTTGGCTGGGTAACCGCGAGGATGACGCGTTGGCGATCGCCACGCTGAGGGTCATAATCGGCTGTATCCGCCTCCACAGCAATGGGTACGAGAACGACGATTCGTTGTGGCTCTTTATGTGGGACGTCCTCCAGCAGAACCACTATTTCTCCCCGGCCGAGGGCTGCGGGAACTACGTCTGGGACGCCTTATCGGACCTGCCGCGCAACCCTTACTTCAGGAGGATGTGGATCCTCCAGAAGATGGTGCTGGGGAGGAGAGTGGTCTTCATGGCAGGCGACGAGGCGATCGAGCTGGACGATATCGAGGACTTCTCCAACTCCCTCATAAGCTACCAAACGGGCCGCACTGCTTCCTGGAAACCGATATCGTCCACGCTGTGGTCGGTCCTTAAGCTGAATTACGGACTGTGGACCGAGGTCCACAAGGTACTGACCATGCGCTGGAGACACGGCCGCGGCGAGCTCGAGGCCATCGGACCACGGCTGGTCATCCGCACGCGACACTACCTGGCGACGGATCCCAGGGACAAGATCTTTGGCCTCCTGGGCCTGGCCAACTGGGGGGTTGACGTCGACTATTCCAACGAGCCGGAATCTGTCTATCTCGAGTTTGCCACTAGTTGGATACGCAGCGGCAATAAACTCGAGGACATGCTCCTCTACGCAGGTTCCGGGGTTTCTGAGTCCAACGGCTTACTGCCGTCCTGGGTCCCGAATTGGCAGTTTGTCTCGACTTACAAGGGAGCGGACAGCTTTTCCCCTTGGCGAGATGCGCAGGGCAGCAGCCTCTATGGTGCTGGTAAGAGCGCCAAATATGCCTCCAACTCTCCTAGTCATAGATTGAACGGAAGCATCCTGTCCGTCTCCGGTGTCATATCTTGCAAGGTGTCATCTGTTGGTAAAGTCCTCTCGGGAACTTCCCAAGACCACCTCGATTTCTTCAGGGAGTACCTCTCTGGCAATAAATCCGTCTCCTATCCAACGGGGATCCCCTTGCTCCAAGCCGCGTCAAGGGTCACCTTCCACGACGTCAACCTCCTCGATGAGGAGGTGGGAAACCGAAAGCGCCTGGACTGCCAGAGCAGCTACTTCGTCTACTCAGTCGCCGCGCTGCTTCAGCTCTTCGTCGAGGCGGCCGCCTACCCTTCCCTCACCGCACAGGAAGGTCTCAGTCTGGTACTTCGCGCGGTGAACCTATCTTCCGGCACCGGCTTCGCGGATTCATTTATCAGAATGTGTACCGGACAGTGGTCTCGTCACCTCAACTCCTGGACCTCTGCCGAGCAAGTCCTGATCCATGATCCGGAGACTCTACGGGCCCGGATGGATATACTGAATGGGATAGAAAAAAAACGCCAAGAGGTGCTTCTTCCAGACAAGCAGCGGGCTGCTCGGATTGGGCCCGAAAGGGGTGGAGGAGGATGACTTGATATGCGTGCTGTTGGGCTGCGACATGCCGGTAATTTTGAGGAGCGAAGGTCCCCATTTACGCTTCGTTGGCTGTTGCTTTGTGCTTGGCATCATGGATGGGGAGGCCCTCGCAACATCCGACGAGGTCAGTAACTTACAAACATTCAACATAAAATGAAAGCGCTGCGAAACGTACCACGCACCACTGGAAGGGTTTGGTCGATACTTGCGTCACCGTAGTTGGGCGGTGCCGACGTGTTTGCGCTCGAGAATGCGTATGCAATGATTGAGTATCTCAGGATCGACAGATTTAGCGAATGTGGCGATTGAGGATGTAACAGGCAACTCAGAGGTGCGAATAGATTCAAGACACCAGCCATCACATCTTTCTACCCGCAGTCCTCGTGATTTCGCCGACAGAGTGTATCAAGAGAGACTTCGACATCATATTTGCCCTGGCTGTCTAGCACCGACGCAAGGCTATCGACGCTCGTGAGCGTATCTGGGTGCTCGCGTCCTAGCACCTTCTCTCTTCCTGCCAGCGATCGCCGGTTTAGCGCTTCGGCTTCTTCATAACTTCATCACCTGGATCCATCAGGCCATACACCTACGAAAGAGAGTCACACCAATTCACTGTCAAGGCTATCGTCCAGAGTGGGCCGAACCGAGGACAGCTGGGCAGAAGAACAGCGAATGGTCATTGGTACCGATCACGAACGAATTGGAGCCTATTACTTCGAGATGAGTGTCACACCCAGAAAGGCGAGCATACCGCCGCGATCCAGCTATACAAGCAGGTCAACTATGGCTGGATCGTCGACGACCCGGTGGACATTGAAGGGCGGGAAGCATTTATGGCAAGAAAATCATCGTTGGGGGACCAGCGGCCAGAACAGTTGAGAGTTGTGCAAGTCGATGACAGCACCGCCGGTCGTGTGTCTGTCTGGTGCGCCTGTCGATGTGTCGCCACTGGATATCAAGTGGTACGTTCAGGCCATGCAAGACGCTGCAGGTTACGTCTATCCGCATGATGTTGGACACGACGACAAGATAGGCAAGGGTAAGAAGTACAGCAAGTGGGGGAATGACTCGGTGCTGCGATACTGCACTGATGGATTTCGAAGGTAAACGGACGTGCGATGGATGTTGGAGAGACCAAGGCCCAATTTGCGGCAAGTAATCAATGGTCTTGGGTGGCAGAGTTTAATTGGCAGTAGTGGAGGCGAAGAATATGTTGTTTAAGCAGGAACCGGTTGGAACGGGACAGGTTTTGTTTGTTCAGAAGATGAGATCAAAGAAGACGTGAGGCGCAGATATTCAAGTGATAGATCTTACATCTGCTCCGCATTACAGGGTATAAGACCATAAGGCGTTCCAACACGTACTGTGTATAGGCGAGGCAAGTGGTGCAATTGTTCGTGCGCCTCTCCCAAAGTACGGAGAAAGGAAACGGTTTAGAATCAGGGGCATTGGATGCTCTTATGGGCAATCAAATGCGTGTGACAAGTGACGAGCCTCGTAGTTGGAAGGCATGGTCTGAGTTCGCAGAGAACAGGGCAATTGGCACCAGGAGGCAACCACAAGGTTCCATGACTCACTGCCCAACAACACAGAGAACGTACCAGAAGGTCCAACATGAGCAGCTCAGAGCCACAAATCTGTCTCCGCCTGCGAATAGAGCACCTTCCGGCAATAATGTAGGAGGCTCGACTTCTTCAACTTCAGCTGACCTCCAATGGAGCATCGAACTGTCTACACACCACCATCCCCAAATCGGCCTTCAGAAGATCCAACCACCAATTTCTCCTACGTCTGACGCAGCACAACAAATGTCTTTCCTTCCCGATCAAGACCGGAACACACCACCTGAGCCGCGCAAAGCCTCACCTTTCACAACCCCCTACCCTCACCCTCGAGGGCCTTCACCCCCCTCGAGGGTATGGCCTCAGAGATGGGGACCACTGGATAAGGAGGCAGCTGGGAACTGCAAAAGGAGGAAAATAGAGAGTCTCGGCGCATAAACCGCCCCATATTGCAAGGCAGATCCGTCGTGAGACCAACCGTGCCATGGATGAAAGACCAGAACTGCAGGCATGATGGAAAAGGCTTCCACGTCCCTAAGTATCTGTCTGCCGGATCGACAAGGGCGAGACGAAGCGGCTGCACAGGAGAGAGCCCGAAATAGCGTAAAGAAGGGAGCCCATTTTAGGACCCATCGATCGAGGGTGAGCGTGCACGCGAGCCACGAGGCGCTCACCCTTCGCTTATCCGTCGCCCGCCCTCGCTCACCCTGGTTCACCCTGCTCGCGAGGTGCGAGTGTGTAAAGCGACATGGTGTGGGTGAGCGGGAAGGTGAGGTCGGGGCGGACTTTAGTTCTATTCACCGTAACTATCTAGTGCAGGTCTGAGGGATGGGCATAGTCGGTGTAAGCAACACAGCCTTCTTAGTCTCACGGTTCTTCCAGGTCTCACGGCCGCCGTTCGCATGGTCATGAATGAAACGAAGATCTCTCGTTGCTTTGACCATCATACCTAATTGACATCCCGCCGTGGTGAAACACTCGACGTGATGAAACTTTTTGCATTCAAGATTACATCGATCTTGACATACTTGATGCTCAATTACTCCTGTCAGTGCTGGAAGCCCGTGGCAGTCTTGCAATCACACTTGGTAATTCCATAAAGCCTCGCCTATCTTCCCCTATCAGAACCTAGCAAATCCACATTGTGGCAGTCTGTTGACGCTGGCAATATGTGCTAGCAGCCGCTGCAGATCGCGTCTTTCTGACTCCTTCACCACTTCGTGGTGAATCATCACGCTTTTACTCACATCGAGTCATTATTTCCTCGAGATACTACACAACCAAGTGACTAAATTATGTAGAATGCACAGATACTTACTCAAGACCGAGGACAAGCGTCCACAAGTCGATGTAGCAGATATGAGGACATGATCACAAGTGTTCATCGACTAGGTTCACATACCCACTCCAAACCTACCAGGAAATCGTCCTCAGTCAACCACAAAAGGCCATCTTTGTGACCCCATATTCAGAGGTATCTGGTCAACATCCTCAACCATGATGGAGTAGCGCGAAACAATCGGTCGAGATTTTGAATGTCATGCTGCTAATTCTCCCGGTCTCCACTGCTTCCTCAGGCGTGAAGAAGACCTTGACGGGAAAATTGTCTCATTGATCTTCCGTGGCAATTGACAAGCTCAGGGAATCGCAGCAAAGATATTGATAGTGTGTCTCTTACCACAAACTTGATCGTCAGTGACACTGGTTCTTGGTCACGAAAGGGCCGCTCACACATAAAATCACTTGGATTGTCGTTCAAGAGCTTCATCACACTTGCTGCCGTCTCCATGCATAGAGCTAATTGGTTGTTCGGGTAGTGGAAGGATACCTGACGTGTCCGCATGTTCTGAGATCCTTGGGCTTGGACGAAGACTCGCTTCTAACGGAGGGTCTGTGAGTCCTTTTTGGCGTTCAGCTGATAGGTTGTTCAGAATGGACTGCAGAGCAGTAGCATTGGCGCGGTGTGATTGAGTCTGCAATACTTGAAGTGTGAGCGCGAGATCTGGTGTGCGGGAGTCTCTCAGCAGCGCTTGGAGCGTTTCTGGGCTGTGGACGCCGGCGGCCATGACGGCACCCAGTTCAGCTTCATTATCTGACACTGTCAAGCTGAACTGTGGCTGCGACGTATCAGTGCCAAAGATTGCGCGGCTCCCTTGACCCGCTCGGTTGCGCTCGAGAACGACTTTGGGATCAGTGGTGTCTGCAACCCGCTGAGCTCGGGCAAGACTGTCGAGACTAGTCTGCAATCGTGTCTGATCAACTTGAAGCATCTCTCGCAAAGAGGCGTCTGCAGTACTGATCGCTTGCCGCACTTGGTCTAATTGGTCCTCGAGGTCTTCTTTAGTACCACGGATTGAGTTTTTGAGATCATTCAATGAGTCCTGCGTGATGGAATGAACCTGGCTAACGGAGTGAGCTTCTAAGCACAAAAAGAGATTAGTGCCTCCTTACATGTTGATTGATTCGAAGGCGATACTAAGCGTCGACTTGTAACTAGCGAGTCGTTGCTTCATGTCTTCGAAACTCTTCCCATGGTACTGCATTTTGAGCCAGTCCCGAACACTGTCCCGACCATCCTTCGAATGTGTCGTACATGCATCGAGCATTTCGCGCATTTCTCCACATACTGTTGCGCAACAGTTCAACGGCTGTCGAAGAGGCTCGAGTATCTCCACTTCTTGTGCGCGTTCAGCTTGCTCACGAATTGATCCGAGCACAGTGACAAGAGAGCGGAGGTCGTCTTCAACATCTTTGATAGTTTTCCGTTGACTCTTGAAGCTGGAAACTGCTTCGTACAGTGATTTGCTCGTGTCATAAGCGAAAATGGTCAAAGCCAGAAGACCAGACGCCAGTCCTACTGCTTCAGCCATCAGGTTCGTGCGACAATGATGATGACCCAGCAGAAGAGAAGCGATGATCTTGAAGCGTTGAGATTATGAAGGTAAGTCACCGAAAGCCAATCATCGTAGTCTGGACCCCGGCTGGGCATCCCTGCCATGCATTCAAGTGTTCCGGAGGGGCAAGCCTCGCCACGTGCTGTGCTGTCGTTGATCACTTAACAATAACGAAAGTCATGACGCTTTTTTTCTTTCTTTCAGCTCGAACGATTGTGGACATATTGGACAGGTAGTTAGATCCATTGTTATCACAATACGCAACACAATGCCCACACTTAGCCAGGGGGATCTTCGACCGTGTTTACTGGGAGCGTAAGGCTTATCACGTGCAGAGAGGTTCGATGGCACCCCGTATTGACATCCGAGACAATGCTGCCGAACCTGGATCTACTCAGATCAACAATGTTAACCTTACCACGAGTATGCTTGACCCTGTACCTCATCAACTGTGAACGGCATGAGGCTCATGGATGTGCACAGCGTACACCGTCGATGACATAGATCGATCTTGTCTCCGCGCCTTGCAATGTCCTGATACACTAGTCGTCAAACATCGGTTGAAAGAAAACAAGGACAAGTTACTTTACAAATCGATCGAATGGATCTTTCAAGACCCGCAATATTTCAGCTGGCAAGATGGAGATGACGTCTGTCTGCTTTGGATAAAAGGCGGCGCGGGCAAAGGGAAGACCATGCTGTCGATCGGTCTCATCGAGCGGCTTTCACTTCCAAAAGATGATTCGACCGTGGTGACTTATTTCTTCTGTCAAAACGCCGACTATGAGCTCAACACCATCGAAGCGATCATTAAGGGTTTGATTCTGCAATTAGTGAATCAGCAAAAGGAGCTCAAAGACTCTTTGCGACGCCGATGGGACACTGTCAACCAGCGTTTCGATGAGGATGTTACCTCCTGGCGAACGCTCTGGAACATCTTCTTGGAGATGCTAGATCGCTGCAAGTGCCGGAGGGTATACGTGATTGTGGATGCTCTCGATGAGTGTCAAGATGAGGGCATGGCTGACTTCCTGAGGCTTATTGTCCGCACCGGACTCAATCACCTCTCCAAAACCAAATTTCTGTTGACAAGTCGACCGTTGGATAGCGCTGAGCGGGAATTATTAGTTGGATCTGATCAGGTGCGGGTCAGCCTTGAGCTCAACTCGAAACATGTTTCTGAAGCTGTCAAGACGTACATCGCTTACAAAGCGGCTGAGCTCGATCATCGCCACAGCTATGGACAAACACTGCGGCGGGAGGTAGAGACAGAGCTTAACAAGAAGGCCGAGGACACGTTTTTGTGGGTTAGCTTGGTATGCAAGAGACTTGAAAGTGTGCGCCGGGACAAGGCACTGACCACGATCCAAGACTTACCGCCAGGCTTGCATCCATTTTATCATCGGATATTCGATCAGCTCAACAAAGGCGAATCAGCCATTGTGAAGGGATGTATGCGACTGCTCAAGGGGATGATGCTGGCCTATCGGCCTCTGAATTTGGCCGAAGTGGGTGGCGTGACAGGTCTGTCTGACGAAGAGGTAGCTGTCGAAGCGTTAGTCGATCGATGTGCCTCATTTGTCAAGATGCGAGGAACCGACATCGAGTTTGTTCACCAATCAGCTCGAGACTACTTGGCTGGGAAGAACGAACAATCTATACTCGATTCCCATGGACACTATGGGCATGGTGAGATTGCACTGAGTTGTCTGTCCCATTTATCTGAACGACTTAAGGTCAATCTCGTTGACCTGCCGCGACCCGATTCAACTAGGGAATCGATGAAAGCGCTGAAAGACAAGAAAAGGAATACATTGATAGCTAGCGTGGACTACGCAGCCACCTTCTGGGTGCAACACCTCGAGGGCGCCATGCGAACCACGCTTATACAGGACGCTCTTGCTGAGCAAGGGGAAGTCGCTACATTCCTCCGCACTAAGTTGTTGGAGTGGCTGGAATGCCTAAGTCTGTTGGACAAGCTACCACGTGCCATCGAGGCATTGAAGACATTAACAGATGCAGCAAGCGTGAGTAACATATATGTTCAGTTTTCAAGACCATTGTCTAACTGAAGGCTCATCTAGTCAAAGAAGAAACCTTTCCTATCGATGCTTGTACAGGATGCTACACGTTTCTTGTTGCGACACTACCAGACACTGGCGACTTGGCCAGCACAGATCTACAGCTCTGCGATCGTTTTCAGCCCTCAAACAAGCGTAGTAAGGAAGGATAATCTGAACAAGGTTCCCGCATGGTTGAGAAAGTTCCCTCAAGTGGAAGACACGTGGGCGTCTCTGATCCAGACACTGGCAGGTCACTCGGACTGGATCGGAGCTGTGGCGTTCTCGCCAGACGGCAAGCAGATCGTGTCGGGATCTTATGACAAGACCATCAAGCTGTGGGATGCCACGACAGGTGACCTTCAGAAGACGCTGGCAGGTCACTCGGACTGGGTTAATGCCGTGGTGTTCTCGCCAGACGGCAAGCAGATCGCGTCGGGATCTTATGACAAGACCATCAAGCTGTGGGATGCCATGACAGGTGACCTCCGGAAGACGCTGGTAGGTCACTCGAGCTGGGTTAATGCCGTGGCGTTCTCGCCAGACAGTAAGCAGATCGTGTCGGGATCTGATGATAAGACTATCAAGCTGTGGGATGCCACGATAGGTGATCTTCAGAAGACGCTGGCAGGTCACTCGAGTGGGGTCACTGCCGTGGCGTTCTCGCCAGACGGCAAGCAGATCGCGTCAGGATCTAGAGACGAGACTATGAAACTGTGGGATACCACGACGGGTGATCTTCGGAAGACGCTGGCAGGTCACTCGAGCCGGGTTTATGCCGTGGCGTTCTCGCCAGACAGTAAGCAGATCGTGTCGGGATCTGGTGATAAGACTATCAAGCTGTGGGATACCACGACAGGTGATCTTCAGTGGACGCTGGTAGGTCACTCGAGCTGGGTTAATGCTGTGGCGTTCTCGCCAGACGGTAAGCAGATCGCGTCGGGATCTGATGACAAGACTATCAAGCTGTGGGATGCCACGACAGGCGACCTTCAGAAGACGCTGGTAGGTCACTCGAGTAGGGTCACTGCCGTGGCGTTCTCGCCAGACGGCAAGCCGATCGTGTCGGGATCTAATGACAAGACCATCAAGCTGTGGGATACCACGACAGGTGACCTTCAGAAGACGCTGGCAGGTCACTCGGGCTGGGTTAATGCCGTGGCGTTCTCGCCAGACGGTAAGCAGATCGCGTCGAAATCTGACGATAAGATCAAGCTGTGGGATGCCACGACAAATGATCTTCAGTGGACGCTGGCAGGTCACTCGGGCTGGGTCAATGCCATGGTATTCTCGCTAGACGGCAAGCAGATCGCGTCGGGATCTACAGACAACACTATCAAGCTGTGGGATGCCACGACAGGTGATCTTCAGAAGACGCTGGTAGGTCACTCGGACTGGGTCAATGCCGTGGTATTCTCGCCAGACGGTAAGCAGATTGTGTCGGGATCTGGTGATAAGACTATCAAGCTGTGGGATGCCACGACAGGTTATCTTCAGAAGACGCTGGCGGATCACTCGGACTGGGCCAATGCCGTGGCGTTCTCGCCAGACGGTAAGCAGATCGCGTCGGGATCTAGGGACAGCACTATCAAGCTGTGGGATGCCACGACAGGTGGCCTTCAGAAGACGCTGGCAGGTCACTCGAGCTCGGTCAGTGCCGTGGCATTCTCGCCAGACGGTAAGCAGATTGCATCGGAATCCGGAGACGGGACTATCAAGCTGTGGGACGTTGCCAAATCTCTGAAAGCCTCAAGATTGTTCGGAAGTACTTTTGGTAGTCGTCTCAAGTTCCGTGCATGGCAGGACATCGAGACCTCAGGGCGGGTTTACACCTTAAAATTCTCAGCAGATGGCCGATACCTTGCGACAAATCTCGGTTACATCAAGGTCGAAAGCATCATTGCAGATAGACAAAGCACTGACTTCGAGTCGTTAGAGAATCTCTTCGTCAGCAATCAGTGGATTTACTATGGACCGGCGCCTGTATTTCGGCTGCCGTCAGATTTCGAGGCAGAATGTCATGATGTGAGAGGCGATCAAGTGACTATCGGGTTCAGAAATGGTCGAGTTTTGAGCTTCGACATTGATCGTAGAAGCTTGCACTCGTTACTCGAATTTCGCTCCAGACAGCCCCGAAATCAGACTTTTGACGAGGTTTGAAGCCACTAACTTTCGATTCATATTCCATACAAGCTCGTATGTAGTATGGGGGGGGGGAAATGGACGTCATACTTCCGATCTCTTCTACGCTGAATACTAAAATGGTCAATACGCACTGCACCATGGTGGTTCAGGTGAAAGCCGTTTCGCTAGGTGCATCTCTCCACATCTACGAAGCGCTGAAAGTCAAAAATGCAAAACGGAATAATAATCCTCTAACCCAAGTGCATCAATTTCACGTGGCCGGCTTCCGATTCTTCGGCACGTGATCTTTCGCATTCAACCGTCTCAGAGCTGACACATGCGACTTCTTCGTTTCGCGGCTTGCCATTCGCTCGGGGTTTCGTCGAAGGGTCGAACACATGCTGGATCCAGGACAAGCTGATCTCCGTGTCGGTGTAACGGGTTTTCAAACACGCAAAATGCAGTCTAGGAGTGGGATGAGTGGTCCAGGTGCTCCAAAGTGTGGCAGCAGACTAGATGATCAGCGGCGGAAGGGATCCCCCGTCGGCAGAAATGCGTTCGATGGGCTGTCACTAAAGTCCGCTTGACCCCAGCGCCTCTATAACTTTTTAAATCGCCTTGACTTACCAGGACTTTGAGAAAGCTCAGGACACTCAATAAGACTCCCGTCTCATCCTTATTGCAGACATTCTCGGCAGCAATGGCAGGATCGTTGAGCTCCTTGCCTATCACGATGAACCACTGCACCACTTTATCATGAACGTTATGATCATGCCCGGCCCAGTCCAACGCTCTTACTCTCTTCGATTTAAGTTCTGGGTGACGCTTGTAGAAGGCTTGAGGCCAATTCTTGCTAGGTTGTCGAACATGGTAGTCAGAGGCGGGGATCTGGAACACAGAAGACCGAAGAAATCTAAACAGCGAGACACGACATTAGACGAGGAAGCTGCAATATACTCTCACCATCAGCAAGGCAGGTCTAGCAGGTATGGAGGAGGTTTCGGCCGCAAGTACGACAAGCTACTCTGAGTTTTGCGCCTTTGACAAGGTGCTGAAATCATCTTTATTCGAGATAGGATGGTATCATATTGGCTGCATGGTCCGATTATTGATCATCTAAACTCCACTACTCCATAATCAGTGCTTCAAATATACCGGCACATACTCCCCACCATACTTAAAAAGGCCTTTCACAGGCTTAAGTATCCTTGACACCATTGACCATACCAGTTCCAGCACTTGTACTCCCTCCACCTGTTAGCTTTGCAGCTTGAACCGCGCTCATCTTCTGTGCCCAACCAGGAGCTGGCTGAGGACGACGCACTGTCCGAATCTCATCGCTGCTGAAGCCAGGAACTCGAATGTTGTACTGTCGCTCGAGTACAAGCTGTAGATCACGGATGTCGAGCGTAGCTGAACCACGTAGCTTAGCTAGCCGGCAGGCGGCAGTGATGAGGTCGTCGACAAAATCGTCCGCAACTTGCAAGAATATCTGTGGACTAGTTAGATGTTGCATAGGCGGTTTGTTGTGCAGCAGGGTTTGGTTCGAGGGGGAATGGCACGCATGGTTGGGGTTACGAGGAAGATGACTCTAAGAGAGAACTCACTTCTTCTACTTCCGGCGTCAACTGCTCATCTCCACCAGGTCCACAGACCTCTCTGACTAATTCCTGCAATTTCTTCTTCGACAACACTCGACCATCCTCACTAGTCTCAAGCACGTAGCCTGGCATGGACGGAATAGCTGGTTGACCCATTTGTCCTGGCATGCCAACACCTGGTCCTCCGTTGAGCGTGGGGCGGGCGGGTGGAACTGCAATAGCTTGTGGAGCAGCCACTTGCAGATTTTTGGTTATTGGTTGTCTATCGTCTTTCTTGGGTTGGTTAAGATAGCCCGGAGGATGTGCATGAGCGGCAGATTGTGCTTGTTGCTGTTGTTGCAGTGCAGCGTGTGACTGGGCAGATTGTGACATTGCGGTCTGATGTGAGAGGGCTTGGTGGGAAAGGGAACGTGGTGGGCCTTGATGTTGTGATGTGGCGGAGCCAGGCACGTCTGAATGTGATTGTTGAATATTGTAAGGAGATGGGTTCGGCTGATGCTGTGAGACGGGTGTTCCGTTGAGAGGATTCTGAGCTTGTGTCATCTGCGCCTGCTCTGTTTGCGGACTCGTAGCGGCTGGGGCTGCGCTTGCCTGGTTGCGCGCAGCGGACACAGCAGAACTAATGGAATGAGGAGTTGGGCCTTGTGGAGCTTGCGATGGCTGATTTCCGGGCATGTTTGATAGCATAGGTTGATCATTGCTTTCACCCAAACCTGGCTGTCCTTGATTTGTAAACCGCTGTTGAGCTTGTTGTCTGAAGCTTTGCTGTTGCTCTTTGAACTTGATCATGAAACTGTCACTTTCGGCTATGGCTTTTTGGCACTGCTGTATCTTAGTGTTGAACATATTTATGTCTTCAGGTGTGGCAGCGCCCGCCTGCTGTCTCGCCGTGAGATTTCGATGCAGCTCCGCTTTTCTTTGCTTTGCCACTTCTGAGCGCTGAAGCGCCTGCCCAAACCGAGCCTTCGCTTCTCTTAACCAGTTTTCAGCATTTTGTTGGCCTTCTGTCATGGCTGGAGGGTAGATGAATTGAGTTGCATTCACCCGCGCTTGAATTGCAGGATTGAGTTGTTCGAAAGTGGTCGTGTTGCCGCCGGCATGAGAAGTTGTGCTCGTGCTGTTTTGCTGTGCCGCCTGTTGTGCCGCCTGTTGTGCCGCTTGTTGTGTTTTTGCGTTCCACTGTTTCATCCCGTTCATCAAGGTAGCGGAGATCTGCCCGAGCCTTGCATATGCCTGTTGCTGCTCGGGACTATTCGCTGGTCTAGTGTTGATGATATCCCACAGTTTCTGTATTCCAACTTCATGACGTGCCTTTGACTCTTGATCCAGGTATGGCAGCTTCTTCACTTGTTCCGGACGTATGAGGGAGGCTTGCTGTGGAGGAGCTGCTGACGGCTGTCCGTTTTGGACAGCGCCAGAGCCCTCCATGATGTGGGGGAAGGCTGGTCCCGGGGCGAAAGGAGTATCCTTGGCTTCGTGCAGGAAAGTCGTAAAAGGTCGTATGACAATTCAATAAAGGGTTATTGGTTGCTTTGGACGCTCAAATTGAAAGACTCCCTCTGCCTTTCGATCAGGCTTTGAGACGGGAGGAAAGATGAAGGTGGAACGGCGTTGAGATAGGGAGGAAGATTGTGGGAGTATTGACGATTCTCGAAGGGCTTCGCGTTTCGTGGTAGATTTGCAAGAGCTGCTGTTTTTCTAATTCCCGCAGGAATTGAAGTCAGACGTGGAAAATGCAGTATTTGAAGGTAGGACTATAACTTTCGAAGGATCAAGGTATCTAATTCGTGGGGCCATGAGCAAGAATATCGATCGCCCCGCAGATCGAGAGCCTTAATATGGGCTTGGCATCAGGACTGCTATTCAGCCCATGTACGATGAAGATACCTAATCTCGTTTGCTAAACCGAAACAAGCCGCTGTTATCGTCTTTTGTTCCTATCACAGCTTGTACAGACCTCACTTCCCATTCCTCGCAATATCTGGACCCCAAATATACGACCCACCCTTCCGCCATTGGTATCACAACCCAGGTTGGCCCATTTCCACTCTATCCAACCAACACCCCAACTGCACGATATTGAATCTCGACTGTCTCCATCGTCGCTCATTTTTGTACACATCTAGGGCCTTATCGCATTTTATCTGACCAGAAAATGTCGCAAAAATTCCGAGTGCGTTGGTTACGGCGCATATCTGCCCGTTTCTGCCCGTGCGGCTTCTGCAGAAAGCCTGATTACTCCGCGTTGACATAGGATCACAGGAAACAAGCCAAAAGAGCTTTCCGGGAAAAGGGCAACTCCTGCCGGACGGTCCTTCTTCTAGTCCCTCCTTCCTCATCTACAAGAAAGAGTCCAAGACGGCAAGATCACGAAGAGACAATGCTCACTGAGCTAAGGCAAGCCACCAATGGGTACTTTTATCTCTACATCTAGCAATATCCCTGGATGCCCATTCTTTGATTGATATGTTTTCTAGGGTCTACCATTACGGTGATCAATGCTCTGAGCTGAGCAAGCGACGTGAAGGGGGGTCAGCTTGGTATCTCGTCGTCAGCATCATTGTTCGTTTGCTGTTGCCGCTCAACCCTCCGCCCAAGCTCTTCGTACTCAATCAAATCGATGTTTGTCGGATGAAAGTCCCAGTCACCGCCCATACCCTGTTGCCACACTTTTTGCACCCTCTCGGACACTTCCTCCGAGCTAGGCCATTCCCGAGGGTTCACCCTTCTCAATTCCATTATGACGTCCATGACCGTCTTGGAAATCAGCCGCCGGTGGTCCCCCTTTCTCTCCGCAGCCCGCCAGTATTCCACGACAATATCGTCCGCCAACCAACCAAGGCTGTACATGTCGGATGCCATGCTGCAGGCGGAGCTCCCTGACGTCCGCACCTCCGGTGCCCGATATTCAACGTTGCCATACTCTCGCCCAGAAGCGCTACTGGCTCCTCCGAGGACTTTGCCTTCGCCGAGATCTTTTCTCTCTCGATTAGTCGTGGCGAGAACGTTGCCCCAGTGAAGGTCACTTAAAATTGAAAGCCGAAATCAAACATGGTATTTTGCGCGGACGGGTTATATTCACCGATGAACGACTCCGCGGGAATGGATACTGTTTAGGCCAGATGCAAGATCGCCGATGAAACGCAGGATGGAATCCTAGTCCTGATCAACACCCTTCAGGGCCGGCTGAACGCATTCGAAGCCGGATCCCTCAAGTGCGTACTCGGAGACAAGAAAAAAGGTATTCCCAAAGTTAAAGCATCTGAATGCAGCGACACAGGGCTGTTATAACGAAACTTTCCGCGAGATCTGGAGAGCACAAGCTGCTCTTGCAAGGTTGTATAAAGCAAAGCATGAGCGGCTTTTCCCATCTGACACGAGAGCAACCCCCAAAGAGGAGTCCAAGTGAGCCTGAAGAACGTTCGTGCTGTCTCTGGCTCTCCGACCTCTTCCGAGGAAATCGCTACTCAGGAGAGTCACGGCGGCTTTGAAAACACAGCACCTCTTCATTCGATGATCGTTCACCCACATCAAAAGAACTAGGTGGGGATGGAAATTTTACTTTTCACAAATATGCACCCTTCATTATGATACTGTGGAGGTCCTAAGCGTATGCAGTGTGTTCTCTTGCTTGCTCATTCGTGTTATCTGATCTAGTCCACTAGGTCTCTCTACTGGATACCAAATAGGCTCATCCTTCATCAATCTACAAACAATGGATGCAGTCACCATTCCCATATGTACATCACCATAGACTCCAAAATATGCGGCCTCTCTATCAATGCATAACGCCCTGTAATGTATCGCTCTTATGCAACTCCACTAACTCCCTGAACTACCCGGTCGAGCATCTTCAATTCGTAAGCATGTGCAACTCTTTCCATGACACCCAGAGCCTTCTTGATTTCACTCCTCTGCACTGTTCCTTCCCACACTCCACCACACGTACAGTGCTCACCGAACATCCCCACATCTCCTTGCAGAATTCCGCATTTTCTGCACCTCAAGTCCTGAATCTGCCACTTCAAGATCAGTGCTTGTATCCTTGCTATCAGTTGCTCTTCTAACGCAATGCGATTGTACTCGCTGCTGCAGCTTGGACATCTCCATGGTTTGTCGGTCGCCTTTTCGCCTTCAGGTCCAGGCATAGACGGGAGCACGTCCTCGTCTCGACAAAGGTCCAGATCTCGAGTCATTGTACACGTGTCGCAGATCAAGTTCTCAAAGACCAAGCTTGCACTTGGATTCTCGAAGCGGGCCTCGTCACTGAACTCTCGCACCTCAAATAGCGCAAGTAGGTCCTTCCTGAGAAGTCTAGTCTCTAGTTGCAAAGGTTTCGACAATGACAAAACCTGCATGAGTGCCTTGACTAGCTCGAGAACGGGATTGGGAGAGTTGCGACTGCCTCTGCTTTGGAGACTCCCACCAGCATGAACTGGGAACGTCCAGTCACTTTGCAGCTCCGGATGAAGCATTTCTTCATGTTGGCGGCGAATCAAGGAAACGATTTGTTTCTTCAGCGGCTTAGAATAATCCTCTTTCAAAACCGTTGTCACAACTGTGCTTGTTGGATCTTCAGTGAGGCTGATGAATCCGGAAGGAAGCTGCGTCTTGCGCGGTGTTGCCGCATCTTGCGCTGTGGAGGGATTGGGCCGCTTCAGTCGATGCATAAGTTCGATAAACTCAATCACCCAGTCGTCGAATATGGGTTGCAACGGCAGCGGCAGGAATTGGGAAAGCTGCCAGTGCATGATTGTCTGAAGACTATCGCTATCGGTAGTCTCGTCGACTGTTAAAGTGCCCTTTCCCCCATAGTTATACGGGTCGTACCAGACAAGAAAATCCCAATATTCCTTAATCTCCAATCCAATGAAGTGGAAAAGTGGCTTCTGTTGGATTGATTTCAGGATATACTGCGAATACGCATATGCGTTACCTACTTCTTGCTTTGAAGTTTGTAAGAGCAGTCGGGTAGGACTAGCGAAAATAACCTGCGAGCCGACACGGCGGAAGTCTGTCATGAGTTGCTGGAAAGCCTTTTTCGACATCATCTGCACGTAGTAGTGCAGTGATCGATCATAGAGAAATGAGCCAGGTCCTTCTGTCCATCGCACTAGATGCTGCACCATGATGTCTGCAAGACGGTTGCCCCGGCATGCTTCAGTCCACCATGCTTTGACCATCTCCCGTAGAATCAAAAGAGGTGCATTTGCAAAAGCAGTGCTGGAGGACAGAACGCTTGTCCCGTCTGACGAGACTTCTTCCGAAGCCGGATTCAAGGTCACAGAGTCCGCGCAGCCCTCAAGGTCATTAATGATGGATGACGTTAGTATCGTGTTGATGGCTAGGTTCTGAATCTCGACCTCGACACAAACAGATGAATACGTGCCAGGATTGTTAATTGTGGGCATATCGACCGACTCGGTTAGATCACGAAGGATATCATCCCTCTCGTATCCTGCGTGATCTGGACGTGGCCCTGCAGACCACCAAAGTACGACATTGCTCCGCTGTAAACGCCGAGCGTAGGCGAGGTCAATCAGGAAGCGTGGGTCGTCACGTTCGAGGTTGCAGACAGGCACATCACCGTAGCGTGCAAGCTCTATTAAGTGTGAGAGCCAGGAATCCAAGGTCAAATAATGGCTGATAAGACGTTTTGCTGCATACGATTGCCATCCGAGCGGTGGCAGCTCGGAGTCAGACTTCTCGAACTGGAGCGAGAGAATCGGATAGTCTTTAAGGATCCTAATGTCGTGAATGAGCTGGCGTTGTCGAGGTGATTGAACGATGAGCATTGTCGGTTTGGTCTCTTCGTTGCGCCACTTCTTGAGCATATCACCAACCTCCAGATGTGCTTTCCTTTTCGTGGTAACTTGGGTCGCTTTGAAGTGGATCTTGTCTTGATATTGGAAAACCTTCTGCCACTCTTGGGCTTTGCTGTCACGCATTTTGCTCTGAAGCTGATCAGCGTAGATTTTGTCGACATTTGGCATGCCCTGCGCATCCCTGGTGCGGTTGAGGATCACAATCTGAGACTCAGCCCTCGCAGTTGAGAAGAGTGCAAATACCTCTCGCTCTCCTGCCACTACATGATACAAGAACAGGTAGCTCATGGATGCCGCCTCTGACAAGTATGGCTCTTTCGAAGGACTTCGGATCAGGGCAGAAAGATCGAATCCCTGCTCGAGTCCTTTACCCAAGACGCCTTTCTGGCCCTCGTCGAAAGAGCACATGCTGCCCAACCTTAGCAATGCCCGAACATGTAGCAGCATTTGTGTCTCATAGACGCCTTCGACACTTCCGTGATTACACAGCAGTGAGACACTGTCAGCTTCGTGCACGTAAGTCTCCTCGGCCATGGTAAGCTTGAAGAGATGGACCGAAGCATGGCCATTTGGTAGCGTATGGTTGACCTTTTCGACTTCACAACCAGGGAGGTCAATATTGGGCAGCTCATCTCCTTTCAGGTTGATGAACACTTGTCGTGGTACCTTGATGTTCAAGGAATGAATTTTCTTTCCAATCAACACGTATGCTCGAACCTCGCCTAGCGAGTCGCCTTCTCTCAGCTGCAGCACCTGCCAGGTATTGACGAAAAGGAGCTCAGCCTGGTTGCGGAAAAAGCTGCCAATCGCGTCTGAAGCTATGTTGGGTCGCTCGCCGAAGAGTTGTCTTCTACGAAGCCGTGCTTGCTTCTGCACCTTCCACTTTTGCTTCTGGTACTGTAGCCAAGCTGAATAGTCCTTTTCGATCGAGGGCATCTTTACAGGCAGTGAGGCAACCGGGTCTGTCTGAACAGCTGCAGTGTCAGGACTCTTTCGCTTTTGCAAAGTTCTAGTGGTCGTCGGATTCAACTGAGTTGACAGCACGTCCTCGATATCTCCGGAAGCAGGTAATCGGTGGCTTAGGATATTTGGAGATATTTCTGAAAGAGGTTGCTTGTCGAAGAGATCGGTCATCTTCTTCTGCTTGAAGCGGTCGTCCTTAATGTTGATCCTTTTCTGTAGCCAGTCCGGATGGGCAACTCGAGGCACCGGATTTCGAACCTTTTGCAGAGCAGCTGGGATTGTTATCAGCTTCTGGATCACCGAGCCTAGACGCTCGAGGTAGTAGTCCCAGTCGATGAGGTTTCTTGGATCCATGTCGCCAGGGTCGTCTCGGAGCCATTTTCGTAGGAAATACCGCTTAACGCTTTCTTCCGCGGAAAAGATTGCGACGGGTAGCGCTCTCTCTGTGACAGGTGTGTTCTTCGGCTTTGATGAGATGATATATTTGCAGTTCAGGCCCTTGTCCTTGATCATCTGCTCACCAAGGAACTCTGCCAACCGTTTGGCAGTGGTAATTGATGTTGATTTCTGTGCGCCATACTCTTCCAACGTCTTTGCCATGCTCTTGTTTTCGCAGATGAGGTCGATGAGTTCCTCATCCGCAAGCGTGGATCCGTGTGAGTGTAGCACATCGAGCCACCGATTGGCAACTCGAGCGACGGCAGCATACGTTTCTGTAAGTGTCGTCCCCTCCAAGAAGAACTTGAAAATTTGTGTTTGGAAGATTTTGATGAGCTTCAATTCTCCTCTTCGCTTAACTTCGAAGCCTTTCAGTTCCGCCAAGCTACCGTCGTGATTGAATACAGCATATCGCTTTTTCAGATTCTTGTCTTCTTCCTTTGACGTGGGAAGAATCATGGCTTTGTAGGGGCCATCCACCTCGAAGAAGATCGAGTTGTCGCTGTGTGTCTCATACCTGAAGGTTGATGGGTCTACCAACGTCTGGTATTGGTGGTTGGTAAACTTCGCGTGGACGAGATGATTGAGCATGACACAAGGGTATGAAATGGCCATTTTCTTCCCATTCTTCAATGTGAAGATGACATTTTCTGGAAAGGTTGCAGGGAGCATGCACCAGATTCCGTCAGTATCAAGCTCAAGTGGCCGCCCTATCCTCTCCACAAGCTCTCTCGCCATTTGGATGATATGGGCACCTGTCAGACACGTTACTCCAGCCATCTCCATGGAGTACCACCGAGAGCCTTTTCGCATGACATAGCCGTAGAAAGAGTTGAGGATGACCTTGTGAGCCAACTGCAGCGAATCGAAGAGCACAATCATTTTTTTGGCTTCCTCAATTTCATTCGCAGAAGCCCCTGATGTCTTGAGTGCCTCTGTCTTTCCTTTCCAGACCTTTTGTTGGCCTTTGAAGTCGTATCTTCGATCTCGGAAATTGCGAACGGTATCAACATAGAAAGGGTTCTCGCGCTGGCATATTATAGCTTCTCGCTCAATCGTCTTCGAATCGTGAATCTTGTGGTAGATCTTCTTGGAGTAATCCTGGAGCCTCTTTCTCACAACTCCCGCTTGCTCCTCGAGACTGAGTTCTTCGAAAGTCCTCGACAACGATTTCTTGGTTTTTCCTGGAAAAGACTCGTTTGCGACTGCTCGCCGAATCATGTTGTATTCATCACGCTTCGTTGGCAAAAATTCGCCTCTCCAAGACCATGGTAACCTCCGGTCACAGGTCTTGCCAGGCCTATTAAAATCGCAGGCCGCGCAATCTGATTCAGATATCATGGAATCGGGTTGAAGCCGATTGGTAGTCATGATATTTGGGTACATCGACGCGACATCCAAATGATATATCAGGGGACGTTCATTCCGGTTTGGTGTGTCCTTCAAACTCTGTAGTTTCGAAGTTATCTGGGCCTTGACCTCCTCGTAATTCGTCACGTCCTCTAAAGATTTCTTCTCCTCCACAGTGATACAAAACTTAAGAGCGGCGTCGAGGTCTCGTAGGAGTTCGTCAATGGCACCTGTTTCAATAGCGAAGTTGACCGGAATATCGGCTCTGAAGACGCCGGCTTCGATACTTTCGACGTGTCCTCCTACATAAGTCTCTGACTCCAGCAAATGGCCTTCCCAGAACGCCTCCAGAGGCTCTTTGTGTTTGTTTGGCAGCACAATCTCTTTTTGGTACGCTTGCACCATAAGCAGCATTTCGCAGAGTGTTCCGGTACCCTTTCGAAGGGTGTCATCCGGATTCAACGGGACAATAGTACATAAAGAGAATATGAATGGATGGACATATTTCATGTAGAGGTAGTATGTCGCCACGGCGTCTGAGACTGAATATTCGGCTAGAATTTGTGGTCGCTCACTTGCGTAAGGGGTCATCAATTCAGGGTCAAGCTCGTCCGGGTCATATCCTAGTTTGGCCACCGTGACCGCTTTTAGGCCTCTGCTTCCTTGTGGGAGGTAGCTGTCACGGTTGACCCAGCTAAAGCAGTCCATATGGACGCAGTAATCACTGTGATAGATATCTTCACTGTTTTTGCGAAATCCAATCTCAGCGTACATGTCGATACCCTGCACGCTTGCACGCGCTTCCACAAAAGGCCAATCGAAGAAATCGCCGTTGTAGGTTGCGATCACTGTTGGTCGCGCTTCTTTGATGTGAAGGAAGAATCGCTCGATCACAGCCTTCTCATCCGGCTCGTTGAAGATGAGAAAGGGACCCTCGTATTCTGGCCGGGGCGTGTATTCGAAATCCGCAATGTCTTCCGAGACAATTTCTCTGTTCGTGATGAGAAATCCCTGACCATCAATCATGTACGAAATCATCATGATCTGGTCAATGACAGCATCAGGAAATTTAAGAGGAAGCTTCGTCGTCTCAATATCGAATGCTAGGACTACCGGGTCGGCGCGCTGCAGTCGTTCCTCGATGCAAGTCAGTGAAACAACACCATGCTTTGCTTCCACTGTATACCATTTCCCGATACGTATGTCTTTGTCGATCGACACACGTACATGATAAGGTACATCGTACTCGCGAATGTCGACGATGAAATTGCTAGCATCGAGAATGCCGTTAGATCGTTTGTCATCAATTCGTTCTTCGTCGAAAATATCAAAGCCTGCCGTTGCGGCCGCTACCTCAGCATAAGTATCCATCGCATTTTGAGTGCCCCTGTTCTTCTCGGCAATTGGCATGACGGTCTTTCGGACGGACAGCAAGTCAGAAACATTTGCAAAGCTGAGCTGCAGAAAGGTCCGTCGGTAACCCAGTAGATGGTTCGGCATCTGTAGATCCTCCTTCTCGACCCTTGAAATTGACTTGAGCAACCCCTCGAACATTCTCTTGCACCACTCTTCGACATCTGCTTCTTTCCCTCTTTTGACAGCCACAAGAAAGTACGGGTCATATTCCACCGTGGCCTTAAACGTGTCACCATCATCACCAAGAAAGTAGAAGTCAACTCCAGCTCGTCCTCCCGGAATCTTCGCATCTTCTATTGTTGTGCTGTGCATGTTGCAGAGCCAGCCCACTTTCTTTTTTCCTGAATCATAGCGCGCAAATCCCATTGCCTCATCAATGCTACTTGCGAGTCGAGTCGCCTCAATCCTTTCATTTTGAGAAGTACCCTCGGTAGATCTGAGAGTCGAGGCCCCGATGGTTTTAGTCTTTTGTGGATTGAATGACGATTTGCTAGATCTGAAGTTGTTGCCATATTTGCTGGGCTTCCGAGTAGGCATTTTGACAAGCGATGTGGCCGTACACGGTGTATTTTGCGTGAGGTGGGTTGTTTAGAGCGACCGTTTCTGAGAACAGGCTATTCGTTGGTGGGGCCGGAGCGGATGAGGAAGGCACCAGGACATTCGAGTCGAAAACATTGCCCGTATTCAAAACCCATCTGACATGCTCACATACTCTTAAGATCGAACGGTACCCTCTGAGCGGGTTCTGGCTTGCCAGTGCAGAAAAAGCGAAAGTTTTGCTAGGGAATGGGTATTTCGCGGGTACCTCGAAGGTCGCGTTCAGACGCGTTAATTAGCTGATCTCGCGCCATTTTAGCTCCCGTTCCCGCAGCGGATGCTAGGACTGGCCGTTTCCATGAGGATCATAAGAGTTGGAGTTTGCAAGTCTCTTTACTTGCGCTCAACGCCAACTCCCAGCAATGGCAGACGATACCCGACAGAGCGATCAGACTTCCAATGAAAATGGCACAGAACCAGAATTTCGAAGACCCAGAAGACCCAAACCCAAGCACGACTTTCCAAAAACCCAGGCGGGCAAGCTATGGGACGCATTCGGCAACCCAGAAGAGCCGGTAAATACGATGTCTGGTGGAATGGTCAACTCAGCAGGAGGGCGACCGCCGGAAGTTACTTGGCGAGATGCGTTTAGAAACCCTTTTGCGACTAAAGACGGTCGGAGGTTCTACGAGGTACCCTGCGCAAAGGATTCATTACTGGTGGGCATTTCAGCTGGAGGCGCGGTCGGCGGCCTGAGGTTTATCTTGAAAGGTTAGCTACAACCGGGGTCCGGCGAAGACGCTCCAGAAGACCTAACTGTTACAGGCTTGACTGCCATGGGAACAACCGCGAACTGGGCTGTGGGAGGGTTCAGCTTGGCTGCTATGGGGATGTATACGTGGTGTGAATCAAGACGCAAAGAGGAGCAAAAGGGCATGGCGGCTGCAGTAATTGGCATGAAGATGCTGAACGAGAAGAAGGCACAAGAACGGGCTGCTGAAGAAGCCGCTCAAAAAGCGTTGGAACAGGCGCGAGAAAAGGACAAGCCATGGTATAAAGTCTGGTAAACTCTTGTGATGTCTTGCATTTATGGAACATTGGCCTGCATGGAGTGGCGCATATCTGTGACGTTACCTCAATTGTATTGAAAGGATGTCTGTTGCCTCTATACCAAACCCCAACCTTGAAATCCGTGGGTATCGTAAAAGTTCGCCTTTCCGAAAAGTGGTTATCCTCGAACGCCGTGCTTGGAACTAGACGTCTTCAAAGTGAACCCTAACAGCCTTCCTCCTTGCGTGGTCGGCGTGATCATCTGGGGATACATCTCTACTCTCCATTCTCCTCCGCTCACTTCTTCTCTGCCGAGCTTCTTTTGCCTCCCTGCTTTTGTACTCCGCTAGCTGTTGTTTTCTCCTCTGTGACCTTGCCCATGCCTGGGCCGGAGTTGGTTTGTATCCGATGCCATTAAGGCCGTAGCCATCGTCGTTTGGGTCGTTGGGATCGTGTCCAATAATCTCAGACTGGTGCCACGTCATTGGGTTATCCTCAGGATTGCCATCCAGGGGTGGCGACCTGCGATGCATCTGAGATTGTCCAACATTCACAGAAGATGTTTCTCCAGCCTTGAAAGTGAAAGCAGCATTAGGGGGCTGAAAGGTGCTTGTCGTAGACGGCTTGGTATTGTCATTAGCCTGTGGTGGGGTAGATGGTCCAAAATGTATGTCCTGCACATGAGCACCTGCATGTTGGTACCCTGCCGGTTGATTTCCATTTTCCGTGCGCATAGGCGCAAGTCTTTTGCTGGTATGTCCGACATCTGCCATGGCACGCTGCCTCAGGTCCAGTGCATGCAGCTGGACTGCGACACATGTTCGCGGACTGCCATCGCGCGTACGATCGACAGGCTCGTTGGCTGAGTTGTTCCCGAGGAACGGGAATTCTTGCAAGTTTGTGGCTATGCGTGTCAACGTTGGCGAAACAATCGGACTGTACTCGTTTGGCTCCGAGGTTCGCTTTCGCTTCGGCGATTTGAAGAGGTGATCGGAAGTGTCCATAGCAAAGCGATTTAAGCAGCTGCTGGGGGGTGGAAGTATGAACCGCCAAATATATATCTTCCACACTCAATTTCTAATCTTCGCGACTTGCTCATCTCTCGCTGCGTCACAGATACAGCCCTGGGCAAAAGGATGAAATCGAAATCTTAAGTGTGTATGTCAAATGGTCCAAGTTCCGCGGACTGGGTGACTGCGAACGTAATTTACAGCACGACTTTGACAAGTGGAAGAGTGTCATTCGGTAGAGTCTTCCGTCAAGAGCGTATCACTAACAGAGGCATGTTGTCAAAAGCAACACGCGATCACCTATAAACTCCATTGTCCAGAAGTGCGCCAGACCTCAAGAGGTGGGTATTTGAAGTCCCCCAAAGAACACGTCCACATCCATACGCCATGCCTACACAAGCTAGGAGACAATCTATGAGAAAAAGTCCTTACTCCGCTGTAGACTTTTTCTTCTTTTTCTTTTTCTTCTCCCCGTCAACCTCGCCATTCAATTCAGTATGCTTTCGCTTCTTGTCATCGCTGACCCCTTCCTCGGATTTACGCGACTTTTTCTCCTTCGCCTCCTTTTTCTTGTCTTTCTTCTGCTTTTCTTGCTTGTGCCCAGCTCTCGGAGTTACGTCAGCCATCTCTTCGTCTCTATCTAGATCAGCAGAAGGTTCATCGATATCCATCCGACTCAAGGCCGTTTCCATGGCTTGCTTCTGTGAGGAATGTTAGCATCTGGTCGATCAATTCAAATGTTGAACACGAACCATGGCATCCGCATTCTTCATCGGTTGTGCTCCAGATGAGTAGAACTCTAGTCTCTCCTCGACCTGCTTCTTCAACGCCTCGCCAAATGCTGTCCCGGGCGACTCAGTGAAGTTGTCTATCCTCGAGGCGATTGAGCACTTGTTGGCGAGGAATCTTGATATTCGACCTTTGTTTTTCTGGCCTGCTCGACCGATGAATGATGAGTGGTAGAGGAGTCCATATTTCGGGGTATTTCCCTTGGTCTTCAGAGCTCTGAAAAGCGCCTTCTCAGCTCCCAGAATTTGCACCGTGGAGGCCGGGTATTTCGAAAGATTCGTCAAGCTACCAGCGTGCGAGATGAGTCGAGCTCCCACGATTTCGCCAATCAGCGCAGCCAGATTCGGTGCGACGACGCCCATTTTTGATACCAAGTAAGTGTGCAGTGTCTTTCGGTAGCTAGCCAGACTGATGACTCTCTGGGCGAATAAAGTAACATTCTCCATGTCCGCTACCCCAATTTCTTGACCCATACTGGTCTTGGCAGCATCTATGATGCTTTTCGCAATATCTTCGTCGTCGTCGACAATCGCCGCTAGGTCGTGCAAACTATCTTCTGAGAGGGTTTTCTTATCCTTGACGAATAGCGCTACACGGGCATACTTCTGATTTTCTGAGACAATCTTGACAAGCTCTGGGAAATGCCATGAGTACCACTCACGCACTCTCATTGAGAATGTATTGATAGCTTTATCCAGTTGATCGAGAATGGCAATTGATTGAATAATGTGGTTATCATTCTTCTGCACCGAGAACTTGACCTTGGCTCTTGAATATGCGTGACCGAGACCGAGTTGAGCAGTCTTCGTGTCGCCTTCTCGTAACTGTTTGAGGAGCTTGTCTGAGTGTAATCGAATACCCCGGAGCATGTCTTGGACGATTTCGTCTGTGTCGCCGGTTTTGCATTCAATATTTGGAAAGGCTGATTTGATGCTCCCAGCAAGTATCTTGTCGGAAACGCCTAGAACAACCTTGTTCTTCTTGTCAGGCTTGGGGAGGTTAAGCTCGAGAAACGAGCGTAGGTATTCTGATGCTATGCCCTCAGAGATGTCGTGCAGCTCTTCAAGAGCTTGCCGTCCAGAACTGTCTTTGGTAAGTATAATGCGCAACATGCATGGCGGTGCGTGCATACTCGAATGGTACAAAGCTGACCAGCTGTACCATTTTTCCAAATTTCGCTAGGTCTTGGACAGTGTCCTGTACCTCCTTCAATCTATTTCCAACCGTGTCGACCTGGTGCACTACTTTGAAGACTGAGTAGCCCATTGGGCCTTCATGAAGTAGGAAGTCCGCCATGATGGTAGATTTAGGTCCCTCCACCCGTATGATTTCGAGCGAGTGTGCCGCTCTGCAGCAGCTGGGCAGATATTGAAAGACGTAAATATCTGCTAGACACCGAAAATTGTAGCTCACTAGTCCACTGGGGACTTGATTTGAGTGCGCTAAAGCTTCCCGCAACGCCAAGCTCCGCGGTTACAAAAAGTTCGCGATTGAATTCTGAACAGATGCAAGTTTATTACACGAACCCAGGCGCCTTTCTCACGATCCGTTAAATTGTCACTGGCGGTTCGTTTTCTGTTGATGACCTTGAAAAATCTGCCACTGTGAGTCCTTTAAGCGACATCCGGTTATGTCAGGTAGGGCAACAAACCTTCACTGTGCCTAAGATGGTACGAGTCTAACAGTTTACTAGCTACACAATTATTGAACCCGAAGGCGGAGAGTAGAGTGAGTATTACAGTGACCTTCAGCGCCACTTTCAAGCTCATTAACTGTTGTCCAGAGAAGAGGAGAAGCTTTGAGAGTGAACATCAACGCCGGAGAGGGTCTTCAAGATGTACTCAAGTCGAATTTGGGTCCATCAGGAACACTGAAGATGCTCGGTATGCGCCACCAGATACTCTCATAACCAACACAAGCTTACATGTCTACAGTCGATGGCAGCGGAAGTTTAAAGCTCACCAAAGATGGTTCAGTGCTGCTGAAAGAGATGCAAATACAAAACCCTACAGCTGTCATGATCGCTCGAGCCGCAACCGCGCAAGGCATGTGATGTCCTCACGCCTACTCTCGCCCAACTTGCTAACAAAGGTCTAGACGACATATGCGGAGATGGCACTACTTCCGTAGTACTTATGGTTGGCGAGCTTCTCAAACAGGCAGACCGATACATCCAAGAAGGCCTGCACCCACGTATCATAACCGATGGCTACGAAATTGCAAAGAACGAAACCCTCAAATTCCTCGACACCTTCAAAATGACCAAAAAGATTGACCGCGAACTCCTTCTCTCCGTTGCCCGAACTTCACTCTCGACCAAAATCAATGCCGCCCTCGCAGAACAATTGACGCCGTCAATAGTAGATGCTGT
>Ga0335072_10002528_pt1 | contig 28302 bp, 23 predicted proteins | sample Lox_Sample_21_FD_206725 | JGI IMG/M metagenome (GOLD analysis project Ga0335072, IMG submission 206725) | Soil microbial communities from Loxahatchee National Wildlife Refuge, Florida, United States - Lox_Sample_2.1 | ecosystem: Environmental > Terrestrial > Soil > Wetlands | place: USA... | reverse complement strand
ACTCATCGTGGCACCTGCCAACCGAGTATGCCGTCGCGCACTCCGCCACCCGGGTCTGGCCTGTGTTCATCGGGTTCCCTCCACGGCGCGGGCGCCGTAATGCCAGTGCAGGACGCGGTTCTCGGCGGCGACGAACAGGAGGTTCGCGACGGTGCCGATGATCGCGAGCACGATGATGCCGGACCACATGCCGACGTAGTCGAAGGACTGCTGCGCGTTGACGATGTAGTAGCCGATGCCATCGGTGGAGGCCTCCCATTCGGATACCACCATGAGGATGATGGCGACTTGGAGGGAGTTGCGCAGCCCGGCGACGATCTGCGGTGCGGCGGCGGGCAGCACCACACGGAACACCCGCCCGGCCGGCGAGACCCCGAGGACCCGCGCGGTGTCGAGCTTGACCTGGTCGACGCTGTGCATGCCGTCCAGGGTGTTCAGCAGCGTGGGCCAGACGGCGGCGAACGCGATCAGCACTACCTTCATCGTGAAGCCGATGCCGAACAGGGTCATCGCGGCCGGGACGAGCACCGGGGCCGGGAGCACATACAGGAAGTACAGGTAAGGCGAGGTCGCGACGCGGACGTAGCGCGCCGACCACAGCAGCGCGCCGATCCCGATGCCCACCGCGGCGGCGATGACGTAGCCGACGATGAGGTGCTCCAGGGACGCGGCCAGCTCCGCGCGGGCCGGCCCGGTCACCCACTGGGTCCACAGCGCCTTCAGGATCTGTGACAACGGCGGGAAGTACAGCGACTTGGAGCCGCTCGACCAGAACCACCACAGGGCGAACAAGACCACGAAAAGCCAGACCCGCGTCGCCGCGCGCCCGGCCAGGCGAAGGCTGGCGAGATAACTAGGCGACAATGACGAGCACCTGCCGTTCGGAATACCCTCGGTCTTGGCCTTCGGCCTTAGCCGCGCGCTGAGACTCGTGCCAGTGCAGCACGTAGCGTTCGGCCACCGCGAACGCCCCCGCCAGGACCATGCCGAGGACTCCGGCGACGACGATGTAGGCGTACATCTGCGGGTAGTCGCTCGGGCCGGCGTTCTCCGCCAGAAGGATGCGCTCGCCGATGCCGCTGCCGCCGCCGATCAGCTCCGTGATGATGTCGACGACCAGCGCGACCGCGGCAGCGACGCGCAGACCGGTCGCGACGAACGGCGCGGCGCTCGGCAGGATCACCATGAAGAACTTGCGCGCCCCCTTGATCTGCAGCACCGTCGTGGTGTCGCGGACGACGGGGTCGAGTGAACGGACGCCGTAGCGGACCTGGATGACCAGCGGCCAGAACACCGCGAACGCGACGAGCGCGAACTTCATGGTGAGCGTCGCGCCCCACAGGACCAGGCCGATCGGCAGGATCGCGATCACCGGGATGGCCTTGAAGAACTCGATCACGCCGATAGCGCTCCGGTAGGCGAAGCCGTTCACGCCGATGAACGTCCCGACGAGCAGCGCCGCGGCGGCACCGATCACCAGGCCGAGCCCCCAGCCCTCGAGCGTCTGCCCGACCGCCGACCACAGCGTGGACTGCGTCAACAGGTCCGACAGCGCGGACGCGGTCTGGGACATCGACGGGAACTCATCGCTGCGGATCACCCCCGCCACGCTCAGCCCCTGCCAGAGGCCGAGCGCGGCGGCGAGGACGGCGAGCCGCAGCCCGTACGTCAGGGAATAGCGGCGGAGCACGCTACGGGTTCCAGACGAGCGACGAGACCGACGGCTCGGTGGTGATGATGCCGAACTGCTTCATATCGCTCTCGATCGTGCTGATCGACGTTGCGTTGAACGTGGTGCTGAAGTTAGTGGCCAGGATCTGGCTGGCCGCCACGGCCGGGGTCAGGCTCAGGCCCTTCACGAGGGTCTGCTTGACCACCGACTGGTGTGTCGCTGAGTAGGTAACCGACTGGTCCATCGCCGCGCGGAACTCGCTGACGATCTTCGGGTTGGCGCTGATGTAGGAGCTCATCGCGTCGAGGCAGGTCAGTGTGCCGTTGGGGAACAGGTCCTGGTTCGGGTGGGTGATGACGGCCGCGCCCTCACCGACCGCGGTCTGGGTGAACGGCGCGACAATCACCGCGGCCTGCACCCGGCCCTGGGCCAGTGCCGCCGGCATCTGCGCGAACGGGATCGCGACCTGGCGGATGCTGGACGGGTTGACGCCCGCCTGCTTGGCCAGGACCTCGACGGACAGCGAGTTCAGCGAGCTGAGCTGGACCTCGGCGACGGACTTGCCGGCCAGGTCCTTGATGCTGGTGATGCCCGAGCCCTTGGCGGCGACGAGCACCGTGGTGTCGTCCGCCGGGTTCGTCGGCTCGTTGCCGTCCACGGTGGACACGCACTTGACGCCGACGCCCTTAGACGCGAGGTTGATCAGCACCGGGGTGGTGATGAACCCGAACTGCTCGGTGCCGCTGGCCATAGACGCCTCGACGGCCACGGGACTCGCCTGGGCGACGAAGCTGACGTTCAGCCCGTGCTGCCGGAAGATCCCGCTGTCCTGCGCGTAGAACAGCGACGCGTCGTCGGAGTAGGGAACGTAACCGAGCGTCACGTTGGTGACGGCGCCGGTGGCGCTCCCGCCGGTCGCCGATGCGCTGCCCGCAGTACTAGCGGAGGTTGATGAAGAACTGGACGAGCTGCTGCATGCCGCGGCGCCCAGCGCCGTCACCGCCAGCAGCGCACCGACCGCATAGCGTGTACCTTTACGTGCGCTTCTCATTTATCTGCTCCATTGCAAGATCGCGTTCACCCATTGTGAAGCGAAGTCTCGCAAGGTGGAACAGCACCGACAGTAAGTCTTCTTTATGAACGAAATAAAGGCCACTAATTTACCCTCGTCACCACGACATCGCCTCTCGGTGGCGCGGTTTAGCGTCGGCTGGCCGACGAAGGCGCCCTCTCTTTATTGATGCCCGGCATCATTGACAAGGCGCGTGATTGCGAGTCCCACCACCCCCAGGGCCAGATGCCGCCCAGATGCCGCCGGCCTCCAGAAGAAGCGGAGTCCCTCGCCCACTGACCCGGCCGCGGCAAGGGAGACTTTGTGCCGGTATACCCGGTCCCGGCATAGAACAGCCCGCCGAAGTGAGATCCTAGGTCGCGCAGCCGGACCGAAGGGAACTCATGACGGAAACCGACACCCGCAGCGGGGCGCTCGGGGGGCAGCTTGGCAGGACGCCGCGGGATACCACCTTCCACGGCAATGACCCGGGGAAGGTCGCCGCCGACACCATCTGCCACGACGCCCCGACCCGGTGCCAGGCCCGGACGCGGCTGTACCGCGACGGAGAGCTCGTCGCGCAGGGCTTCCCGATCGAGCAGATCAGCGAGCACCTCACCGATCCGGGGACCACGGTGTGGCTCGACCTGCGCAACCCCGACCACGGGGACCTCGCGGTGCTGCAGGACGAGTTCGGCCTGCATCCGGTGGCCATCGAAGACGCCCTGGTCGAGCGGGAACGGCCGAAGGTCGACCGTTACCGCACCCACCTGTTCCTCACCGCTTACGGCGCCCGGCTAGACCAGGCGACCGGCGAACTCGCCACCAGCGAGCTAGCCGCGTTCATCCTGCCGCGGGCGGTGATCACCGTCCGCAAGGACGACGGCCTCGACATCGGGAAGATCGTCGACCGCTGGGACGCCAGCCCGGACCTCGCTGCGCACGGCGTCGGGTACCTGGTCTACGGCCTGCTCGACTACATCGTTGACGGTCACTTCGAGGCGGTGCAGTCCCTGGACGATGCCGTCGAGGGACTGGAAGACGACCTGTTCGCACCGCCGACCGTCAGGGACCTGCACGTGCAGCGGCGCTCCTTTGAGCTGCGCAAGTCGCTCGTCCTGCTGCGCCGGGTCGTGCTGCCGATGCGCGAGGTGCTCAACACCGTGATGCGCCGCGACCTGCACAACGTCAGCGACGACCTGATGCCCTACTACCAGGACGTCTACGACCACGTGCTACGCGCGGCCGAGTGGACGGAATCGCTGCGCGACCTGGTGACCACGATCCTGGAGACCAACCTGACGATCCAGGGCAACCGGATGAACATCATCACCAAGAAGGTCACCTCGTGGGCGGCGATCATCGCGGTGCCGACGTTCATCACCGGGTTCTACGGCATGAACGTGCCGTATCCGGGCTTCAGCAACCACGTCGGCCTGATCGTCGCCGCGGTGCTCATGATCGGCTCCGGCCTGGTGCTCTACTGGGTCTTCCGGCGCAACGACTGGCTGTTATCTCCCGGGTGGTCCGGCGGGCGCGCCGGGGACGCGGTAGCCGCCCGACTTGGGCTGCCAGCCGGCCGGCGGGTCCTCACCGGTGAGGCCGTCCACCGCCTCACGGAGCAGGTCGGCGTGGCCGGTGTGGCGGCCGTATTCCTCGATCAGGTCGAAGACGAGCCGGCGCACGCTGGCGTGCTGCCCCGCCTCGTTGTGCATGTCGGCCAGCTGGCCGAGCCCGCCGCCGGCGGCCAGGGCGGCGGCCAGCCGGGCGCGGGACCGCTCAACCGCGCCGTCGTAGAGCGCGTACAGCGTCTCAGGCGAGTCACCGGCCGCGCTCGTGAACTCCCAGTCCGGGTCGCTGTCCCAGTCGATCTCCGGCCATGGCTCGCCCAGCGGCACGCCGGAGAGCTTGACCGTGAACTGGTAGTCCTCGACGACGGCCAGGTGCTTGACCAAGCCGCCGAGGGTCAGCGAGGAGGCACCGGTCCGCTGGTCGAGGCCCGCGGCGTCCAGCCCGTCAGCCTTCCAGCGGAACGTCGTGCGCAGCCTGTCGAGTGCCGCGACGAGATGGGCTTCCTCGGTTCCGGCCATCGGCGGTTCCCACGGGTAATCGGTCATGAGGCGACACTAACCGCGGTCCCGGACGTTCTCCTTCCGCAATCGATATCAACGTCAGCGGGCAGTGCGCGGCCACGGCGATCCCGGTCCGGTGACCACGGCTAACCGCCTAGAAGACGGGACTTGACCTCGGCCTTCAGTACCTTGCCGACGCGAGAACGGGGCAGGTCGGACCAGATCTCCACCTGCTTCGGTGCCTTCACGCCGCCGACGCGTGCCCTGGCGAAGGCCCGTACTTCCTCAGCCGTCACCGTCTGGCCCGGGCGCGGCTGGATAACGGCGGTGATCCGCTCGCCCCACTTGTCGTCGGGCAGGCCGACAACCGCGCAGTCGAGCACAGCGGGGTGAGCGAGCAGGGCCTGCTCCACCTCGGCCGAGTAGACGTTGAACCCGCCGGTGATGATCATGTCCTTGAGCCGGTCGACGATGTACAGGAAGTTGTCCTCGTCCAGGTAGCCGACATCGCCCGTGTGGTGCCAGCCGTGCCGGGACGCCTCGGCGGTCGCCGTCGGGTTCTTATAGTAGCCCGGGGTCACCAGCGGGCCGCGGACGACGATCTCGCCGCGGTCCCCCGGCGGAAGCAGCTTTCCGCCGGAGTCCATAATCGCGACGGTGGTCAGCGGGGTCGGCCGCCCCGCCGAGGCGAACCTGCCCCTGGCGAGAGTCCCGTCCGGGTACAGGTGGTCGTCCGGCGCCAGCGTGGAGATCATCATGGGCGCCTCGGTCTGGCCGAAGAGCTGGCCGAGGACAGGGCCGATCATCCCGATGGCTTGCTCCAGTCGCGACGCGGACATCGGCGCGGCCCCGTACCAGAGGCAGCGCAGCGAGCTGAAGTCGGCGTCCGGCAGCTCCGGACGGTCGAGCAGCAGGTAGATCAGCGTCGGGGGAAGGAACGCGTGACTGATCCTGTGGCGTCCGACGAGCGCGATGAACTCCCCTAGGTCGGGGGACGGCATGATGACGATCTCACCGCCGAGCGTCATGACCGGGAAGCAGAGCACCCCTGCCGCGTGGGTAAGCGGGGCGAGCGCCAGGTAGGCCGGGCGCTTGCCGGAGTCGAACGGGTAGCTCATCAGCGTCAGGGCGGTCATCGTCTCGATGTTGCGGCCAGTGAGCATGACACCCTTGGGGACACCGGTGGTGCCGCCGGTGCCCGCGATCATGACCACGTCATCGACCGGGTCGGCCTGCCACGGCTCGCCGCTGATCCCGTCCAGCCAGTCGGCGAAGGCGACCGCCCCGGGCACTGCTGCCGCGGCCGCGTCCGTCTGGGGATCCTCCAGGCAGACCAGGGTGGTGAGCCCGGGCAGCTCCGGCGCGATCTTCGCCACCAGGGGGGCGAACGCGGCGGCGAAGATCAGGCAGCGGCAGTCGAACCGGTCGAGCAGCTGCCGGTTCTCCGCCGCCTCGTTGCGGGGATTGACCGGACACCAGACGGCGGCGGCCCGGCTGATGCCGAACACGCAGCCGAAGGCGACCGGGTCGTTGCCGGACAGGACCGCCACCTTGTCGCCTGGCCGGATGCCCGACCGGTGCAGGGCCCGGCCGACCGACCAGGACAGGCGCTGCACCTGCGCATAGCTCCTGGCCGGGCCCCCGTGGCCGGCCAGGGTCAGGCAGGGGGCGTCGCCGGGGTGGATCGACGCCCCCTTGTCGAGGAAGTCCGACAGCCGCATGGCCCGGGCCTTCCTCTCAGCTCGACCGGGTAAGAGCGGGACTCATCACCAGGCCGAAACTGCGCAGCACGCCGAGGAGTTCGCGGTGGCCGAACGCCTGGCAGCCGGACGCGAAGCCTGCCCGCCTTGGCGGCTGCTGGAGCAGCGAGTACGCCGCGTAGGCCTGGAGCAGGCCGGTCTGCTTGTAGTTGCAGTTGCCGTGGATGACGCAGTGCGCCCGGCCCAGGGGGCCGGAGGCGTGCACCGAGTCAAGGGAGGTGTTGATCCGGGTGTACTCGCGCGGCGGCATCTGGTTCATGACCGCGGCCGCCTGCTCGGACAGCATCTTGACCTTGTCCTGCTCGCTCAGCCCCTCGATCTGGGCCAGGGCGCCGGCCACGATCTGCGGCACGCCCAGCATGAGCGCCCGGTTGAAGACGCCGCCGAGAACCTTGACGTTGGCGACCCTGGGGTCGTTTCTGAACCAGACCGGGTGCGACGTGCCGCCCCAGGGCAGCGCGAGCCCCGTCTCGTGCTGGCCCGGCACCGTGACCGTGTACAGCCCGGCGTCGGCCGGCCATTCGGCATAGGCATTCTGCTCCAGGAAGTACGCCCTGGCGAGCGCGGCGTTGACCAGGATCGTCCGGGTCGAGGCGATCGTCGGCATGCCCTTCCAGAACACCAGGATGTCCAGCGTGTCGAGGCCGGGCTCCTCCAGGCAGAGCTGGGCGGCGATCTCCCCGGTGGTGTACATCTGCGCGACACCGGGGGCGAGCAGCAGCCCCTTGCCGGCCATCCGCTTGCCGTAGGTCTCCTCGGCGGCGATGAGCCAGTCCTGCTCCCCCGTGGTGTCCAGGTAGTGGGCCCCGGTGGCCAGGCAGGCCTCGACGACCTCGGCGCCGTACTGGGCGAACGGGCCGACCATGTTACAGACCACGCGGGCGCCGTCGAACAGCTCGGTCAGCGACGCCACCTGGTGGTCGACCTCCACGATTTCGTGGTCGACCGTGTCGATGCCGGGGACAGTCTGCAGGGCCTCGGCGATGCGTGCCTTGTCCCGGCCCGCAGCGATAAAGGGGACGCCGAACTCGCGCAGGTACTCGCACACCAGCCGTCCGGTGTAGCCGGAGGCGCCGTACACGATGACCTTCTTCTCGCTCATAGCTTGCTCCCCCTCACATGCCCATGCCGCCGTCGACCGGCAGCCCGGCGCCAGTGATGAACCTGGCCCCGTCGGAGGCGAGGAACACCACCGCGTCCGCGATGTCCGGCACCTCGCCAAGCCGTCCCAGCGGGGTCAGCCCGACGACCGCGCCCGCCGCCTCCTGCGGGCTGGGGAACAGCCCGAGGGTGGCGCAGTCAACGGCGAGCTGGTTGCCCATCTCCGTGGGGACGAGACCGGGGTAGACACAGTTCACCCGGACCCCGTAGCCGAGCTTGCCGGACTCCATCGCGGCGACCCGGGTCAGCCGGTCCACCGCCGACTTGGTCGCCGAGTAGCCGGCGATCCCGGGAAAGGCGATCGTCGCGGCCACCGACGCCACGTTGACGATCGCCCCGCCAGAACGCTCCGCCGCGTTGCCGGCCCCGCCCGGCCGCATCGCGCGGAAGCCGTGCTTGATGCCGAGCGCGGTGCCGAGCACGTTCACCTCGAGCATCCGGCGCACGCCTTCCGGCTCGAGGTCTATCAGCAGGCAGGTGATCTCGATGCCCGCGTTGTTGACGAGGATGTCGAGGCCGCCCAGGTGGGCGATGGCCTGCGGCATGGCCTGTGCCCAGCTGTCGTCGGACGTGACGTCAAGCGCGACGAACTCGGCGTTCGCCCCGTCCTCGCGCAGCGAGCTCGCGGTCGCCTTGCCGAGGTCTTCCCTGATGTCGGCGATCACCACCGCCGCGCCTGCCCGGGCCAGAGCCCGTGCCATACCCTCACCGAGCCCGCGCGCTCCGCCGGTTACCAGGGCCTTGCGTCCTGTCAGGTCGTAAACACTCATCGAGCACCTCTCTGTGCTGGCGTGCTGCCCGCTCCCCAGGCCCGTGCTACCGGATGGCACGTTTTCCCGTTGGCCGCCGATGGCCAGTCGCGCTCGCGCCCCAGGCCATCGGCGTGCTCTTACCGTCATGCGGTCCTTGACAATTGTCAAGTATTTGCTAGACGATCGTCTTACTCGTTTTGGGCGGTTGTCAAGGCTGATAACTTTGGAATCATGGCGCACCGACGACGGGCTGGCTGGCCGGCATGACACGGGCGGCCCGGCGTTGACCGAGACGCAAGAGCGCAACCGGGAGCGGATCGCCCGTCGGCAGGTGGATAAGTTCGCCGAGCGGCGCGACCAGCTCGCCGCCGCGGCGCTGCAGACGCTGGCGGAGCAGGGGTACGCGAACACCAGCCTGCGCGACATCGCGCAGAACTCTGACTTCTCGCACGGCGTGCTGCACTACTACTTCGCCGACAAGTTTGAGCTGATTACCTACTGCGTACGCAAGTACAAGGCCGAGTGCGTTACCCGGTACGACGCGATCGTCGCGACCGCGACGGCGGCCGGCGAGCTGTGCGCCGGCTTCGGCGCGGCCATGGCCGGCACGCTGCGCGATGACGCCACGATGCACCGGCTCTGGTACGACCTGCGCAGCCAGTCGCTGTTCGAGGAGAAGTTCCGCGCCGACATCGCGGAGATCGACCGCTCGCTGGAGCGGATGATCTGGCGGATCGCCAGCAGGTACGCCGAACTTCGCGGTGCGGCCCTCGCCGTCACCCCCGCCGTCGCCTACGCGCTGATGGACGGCTTGTTCCAGCATGCGCTGCTGCGTCACCTCAGCGGCGACGCCACGGCGGCCGCCGAGCTTGACCAGAACGTCCAGCAGCTGCTGCCGGCCCTGCTGGGATGAGAAATCGCCCCGGACGGCGGCCGTCCGGGGCGATCTGCCAGATGCTGGGCTGCGGCGCTAGCCGCGCAGGCGCTGCAGGGCCTCGGCGAGGATAGCCTCGCCGTCGGCGTCGGAGCGGCGCTCCTTCACGTACGCAAGGTGGGTCTTGTAGGGCTCAACCCGGGGCGGCGCCGGCGGGTTGGCCTGGTCCTGGCCGGCCGGGAAGCCGCACCGGGGGCACTCCCACTGGTCCGGGATCGCGGCGTCGGACGCGAAACTGGGCCGGGTCTCGTGCCCGTTGGAGCACCAGAACGACACCCACACCCGGGGCGCGGCCTCGCCGCGCTCCGCCTCGCCCATCGGGCCAGCGCCTACCCTGCTTCCCCGAATCGCGTTCCCACTGCTCACAGAACACTCCACCTCAATGAAGTCCCGCTCGTCACGAGCGGGATTAGAACCACCTGGCTTACTTATTTCACCACCGGTCGCGCCGCCGTGCGGCGTAAACACGGGGACCGGCGTCTGGGAGTTCGCTAAATCAGCGACGCCCGGGCGTGATGGTCTCCCGGCTGACCAGGCACTACCCAGGGAGTAGTACACGAGAAACGGTCTAATTCAGCGGGCTCCCATCTCAGTGGTTGATAAGCCAGCCTAGGGCGACAACGCAGACGAACCAGAGCACACCGAAGAAGATGGTGATGCGGTCCAGGTTCCGTTCCACCACCGACGAGGAGCCGAGGGTGGAGGAGACGCCGCCGCCGAACAGGTCGGACAAGCCGCCGCCCTTGCCCTTGTGCAGGAGAACGAGCAGGACCATCACGAGCGACGTGATGATCAAGATGATCGAGAGCGCGATCTCCACCGGTTTCTTCTTTCCCCTTGGCCCCTCAAGGACCCGTTGGTTCCTAGGCTCTGTGCGGGCGGTGCGGCCGGTGCCTCAGCGGCCCGTTGCTAGCTCACGATACCGGCAGATCGCGGCGAACTGACCGGCGTCGAGGCTCGCGCCGCCGACGAGGGCGCCGTCCACGTCGTGCTCCGCCATGATGGGCGCGATGTTGTCGCCCTTGACGGACCCTCCATAAAGGATACGCACGTCCGCGCCGGCTTCGGCCCCCACGGCGCCCGAAATGTGCTCGCGGATCGCGGCGGCCATTTCCTGGGCGTCGTCCGGCGACGCGACCGCGCCGGTTCCGATCGCCCACACCGGCTCGTACGCGATCACCATGGAGGCGACCGCCTCGGCCGGGACCTTGGCGAGCGACCCGCGCAACTGGGCAACCACGTGCTCCACCTGATTGCCCGCCCGGCGCACCTCGAGCGGCTCGCCAACGCACAGGACCGGCGTGATCGAGACCGCGAGTGCCGCCTTGACCTTGGCGTTAACCAGGGCGTCGTCTTCGTGGTGGTACTGACGCCGCTCGGAGTGCCCGCACAGTACGTACGAGCAGCCGAGTTTGGCGAGCATGGACCCGGAGATGTCGCCGGTGTAGGCGCCGTTGGTGTACTGCGAGAGGTCCTGGGCGCCGTACCCGATCTTCAGCTTGTCGCCGTCCACCAGGGTCTGCACCGAGCGCAGCGCGGTGAACGGCGGCAGCACGACCACTTCGACGTGCTTGTAGTCCTTGTCGTTCAGGCTGAACGCGAGTTTCTGCACCAGCGCGATCGCCTCGAAGTGGTTGCAGTGCATCTTCCAGTTGCCGGCGATCAGCGGCAGCTTCTTCTTGTCGGTCATAGTGGCAGGAAGCCTACGCTTCCAGGGCCGTGAGGCCGGGGAGGGTCTTGCCCTCCAGGTACTCAAGCGAGGCGCCGCCGCCGGTGGAGATGTGCCCGAAGGACGACTCGTCGAGCCCGAACGACCGCACCGCCGCCGCCGAGTCGCCGCCGCCGACCACGGTCAGGCCGTCGACCTTGGTGAGCGCCTCGGCCACCGCCCGGGTTCCCGCCGCGAACGCCGGGAACTCGAACACGCCCATCGGCCCGTTCCAGAACACCGTCTTCGCGTCCGCCAGCTTGGACGCGAAGACTTCACGCGACACCGGGCCGATGTCCAGGCCCATGTGGCCCTCGGGGATCGCGTCCGCGGAGACCACGCTCGGGGGCGCGTCCGCGGCGAACCGGGGCGCGACGACGATGTCGGTGGGCAGCACGAGCTCGACGCCGCGGGAGGCGGCGTCGGCGAGGATCCGCCTGCACGAGTCGATGTGGTCGGGTTCGAGCAGCGACGTGCCGACCTCATGACCCAGGGCCGCGAGGAAGGTGAAGACCATGCCGCCGCCGATCAGCACGCGGTCGGCGAGGCCGAGCAGGTTGCCGATGACGCCGAGCTTGTCCGACACCTTCGACCCGCCGAGCAGGACGACGTACGGGCGCGCCGGGTTGACCGTCAGCCGCCGCAGCACGGCCACCTCGGCCACCACCAGGTCACCGGCCGCGTGCGGCAGCAGCCCCGGCAGGTCGTAGACCGACGCCTGCTTGCGGTGCACCACGCCGAACCCGTCCCCCACGTACACGTCGCCGAGCCGGGCGAGGTCCTGGGCAAGCCGACCCCGTTCCTCGTCGTCCTTGGACGTTTCCGCGGGCTCGAAGCGGACGTTCTCAAGGAGCGCGACGTCGCCGTCGGCGAGCTCGGCGACGGTCGCGGTCGCGGACGGGCCGATCAGGTCGGTGGCGAAGGCGACCGGCTTGCCGAGCAGCTCGGAAAGGCGCTCGGCGACCACCCGCAGCGAGGGGCCGCCGGCCGCTCGCTCGGCGAAGTCCTCGCCCTTGGGACGGCCCAGGTGGGCCATGACGATGACCCGGGCGCCGCGGTCCGCCAGCTTCTTGATCACCGGCAGCGAGGCGCGGATGCGCCCGTCGTCGGTGATCGCGCCGCTGCCGGACTTGTCGAGTGGGACGTTCAGGTCGGACCGGACCAGCACGCGCCGCCCGGCGACCTCGATGTCGTCAATGCTCTTCATGGGATAACTCGCCAGCTTTCCCGCTAGCCGAGCCGGGACGCGACCAGCGCGGTCAGGTCAACGAGACGGCTCGAATAGCCCCATTCGTTGTCATACCAGCCGAAGACCTTCACCTGGTTCCCGTAGGCCATCGTGATCGACGCGTCAAACGTGCAGGAGGCAGGCGAGCCGACGATGTCGGAGGAGACGATCGGGTCCTCGGTGTAGTAGAGGATGCCCTTGAGCGGGCCGTCCGCCGCCGCCTTGAACGCGGCGTTGACCTCGTCCTTAGTGACCTCCCGGCCCAGTTCGGCCACCAGGTCGGTGATCGAGCCGGTGATCACGGGGACGCGCAGCGAGTAGCCGTCCATCTTCCCCTTGAGCTCGGGGATCACCAGTGCGGTGGCCTTCGCGGCACCGGTCGAGGTCGGCACGATGTTCTGCGCGGCGGCGCGGGCGCGGCGCAGGTCCTTGTGCGGGCCGTCCTGCAGCATCTGGTCCTGCGTGTAGGCGTGCACGGTGGTCATCAGGCCCTTGACGATGCCGAAGTTGTCAAGCAGGACCTTGGCCATCGGGGCCACGCAGTTGGTGGTGCAGGAGGCGTTGGAGATGATCGTGTGGTTCGCCGGGTCGTACTTGTCGTCGTTGACGCCCATGACGATGGTGATGTCCTCCTCCTTGGCGGGAGCGGAGATGATCACCTTCTTGGCGCCGCCGGCGATGTGCGCCTTGGCGGCCGGGCCGGTCGTGAACCGCCCGGTGGACTCGATGACGATGTCGACGCCTAGGTCGCCCCACGGCAGGCTGGCGGGGTCGCGCTCGGCGAGGATCTTTATCGACTTGTCGCCAACGATGATGGAGTCGCCTTCGACGGACACCGGCTTGTCGAACCGGCCGGCCACCGTGTCGTACTTCAGCAGGTGAGCCATGGTCTTCAGGTCACCGAGGTCGTTGGCGGCGACCACCTCGAAGCCGCGGTCGCCGCTCTCCTCAAGGGCCTTGAAGAAGTTGCGTCCGATGCGCCCGAACCCGTTAATGCCTACTCGAATGGTCACAGCACCAGTCTCCGTTCCGATCGCCGCTCGTGACTAGGGTCCAACGTCCGGGATGCTTGTGTCACGTCCCAGGGAGTGTGATGCCCCTTGCGTCACGCTCCCGGTGGAGATTATCGGACACGGCGGGGCAGCCCGCGGCCCCCGGGGGTGCCCGTGGGCCGCGTCGTCACGGCTGCCATGCTCGCAGGTCCCGACCCCGACGCGGCGTTTGCGTGTTCTGCCTATTGGTCTAGACCATATCGGGAATGGCAGCGGCAAATCAACATCAGGGACGGCCGCCGGTGCCTCTTTTCTCCGGTTATTTCCCTGGCGTTTCCGCCACGGCGGCCCGCGGTCGTCGCGGCGTACTCTGGCCGTGCCCGGCGTACCCTGGCATTGACGGGCAAGCCTGGCAGGAGGCGGTACGGGTGTCAGGACGGACGGCGCGGCGGCGGGTGCTGCGGGTCACGGTGCCGCCGCCGGGCTCAGCCGGCGCCGACGGGCAGGCCCAGGTCACGGCATCGGCGCGGACCGACCTCCTCGCGGCCGAGGAGCCCCTGGGCATCCGGGTGGACGGGACCGCGCTCACCATGACCATGCGCACGCCCGGAGACGACGTCGAGCTCGCGGCCGGGTTTCTGGTGGGCGAGGCCATTGTCCGCGGCCGCGACGACATCACCGCGATCAAGGTCTGCGACGGGACTACCTGCGGGCACCTTGATCACACGGCGGACGAGATCGGGAACATCGTCGACATCGCGCTGGCGCCCGGCGTAACGGTCACGTCCGCGGCCAGGCGCAGCTTCATGACCACATCGGCCTGCGGGGTCTGCGGCAAGACCTCGATCGATGACATCTGCGTGCTGCCACAGGCACCGCTGTCCGCCGACCCGGCGGCGTTCGAGCCTGCCGTGCTCGCGTCGCTGCCTGACCGGCTGCGCGAGGCGCAGAAGGTATTCTCCTCGACCGGCGGGCTGCACGCGGCCGGGCTGTTCACCGCGGGCGGCGAACTGCTGGTGGTACGCGAGGACGTCGGACGGCACAACGCGGTCGACAAGATCGTCGGCTGGGCGGTGCTGAAAGACAAGCTGCCGCTGAACGGTTGCGCGCTGCTCGTATCCGGCCGGGCCTCGTTCGAACTGGTGCAGAAGGCGGTACTCGCGGGGATCCCGCTGCTCGCCGCCGTGTCCGCGCCGTCGTCGCTGGCCGCCGACCTGGCCGAGGAGGCCGGACTGAGCCTCGTCGGTTTCCTTCGCGGCCAGTCGATGAACGTCTACACGGGCTCGCACCGGGTACCGGTGTGACGCGGCCGCCGGTGCTGCGCGGCCCCGGCCAGGAACGGTCTTCCGAGGAGGCGCGGACGCGGGATGGACACCAGCCCAGCTGGCGACGCTAGCAGGCCAGCGCCGCGCGTCGCTTATGAACGGTGGCTGGACGCGCTCGCCAGGGCCGGGTGGACGGCGCGTCCCGGTGGACCAGCAGGCGGACCAGCCGGCCAGGACAGTGAGCGGGTCGCGGTCGCCGAGGCCCTCGGGCGGATCACCGCCGCCGCGGTCACGGCCCGGCGGCCGTCGCCGCGCACCGACTGCGCGGCGATGGACGGCGTCGCCGTCCGCGCCGCCAGTCTCACCTCCTTGCCGGCCAGGCTGCCGTCCGGGACATTCGAGTGGATCGACACCGGCGACCCGATGCCGGACGGGGCGGACACGGTGGTCATGCGCGAACGACTGCTCCCGCAGGCCGACGGCAGCATGCTCGTCACCGCCGCCGACGGTCAGCCGGGCGGCGGCGGCCGGCCGGGGCTGGTGACGCGCGGGCAGAACGTGCGCGCGGCGGGCGAGGACTTCGCGGCGGGGGAGATCCTGGTTCCCCCGGGCCGGCGCCTGCGGCCCGGCGACCTGGCCGCGGTCGCGGCCGGTGGCCACGTGACCGTGGCCGTGACACGGCGGCCGGTGGTCGCGATCGTCCCTACCGGCGACGAGATCCGGCCACTCGGGGCGGCGCTGCGCCGGGGCGACATCATCGACACCAACTCGCTCATGCTCGCGGCGCGGTGCGCCCAGCTTGGCGTGCTCCCGTCCACCGGCACGGTGGTCGCCGACGACCCGGACGCACTCGCGGCCGAACTGCGGCGCACGGCGGCCGAGGCGGACCTGGTGCTGATCATCGCCGGCTCGAGCCGGGGACGGGGTGATCACGCGGCCGCCGTGCTCGAGCAGGTCGGCTGCATCGCGCTAGCCGGCGTCGCGGTCCGTCCCGGCCACCCCGCCATCCTCGGCCACGTCAAGCCGGGGACTAAAGAGCCGGGCTCAGGCCTGGCCGGCCCCGGCGGGCCTGGCCCCGGGATGGCAGCGGCAGGCGCCCACCGTCGCGGGGTCGTGCCCGCGATCGGGCTCCCCGGGTACCCCCTGGCGACCGCGGTGATCTTCGAGCTGTTCGCGGTACCGCTGCTCAGCGCGCTGCAGGGGCAGGCGCCAGCCGCGGCCCGGGTCCGCGCACGGCTTGACCGTGACTGGGTTTCCCCTGCTCACGTCGAGGAGTGGGTGCTGGTGACGCTGACCCCGGCGGGCGACGGGGGCTCCCCGCTGGCGAGACCCGCCAGGCGCGGCGCGGGCTCGATCAGCCAGCTCGCCCGGGGCGACGCCTGGTGGGCGATCCCCGTCGGCCAGGGCGAGTTCAGGGCGGGCACGGAGATCGATATCATGCCGGTCCCGCAGGCAGGTTGATCACGGCCGGCCGGTTGCCCGGCGGTGGCGCGGCTCGGGCGGCTCTGCCCTGCTGGGCCGGCGCGCAATGGTAAATTGGGCCCCTCTAGGAGCCTGCCTGATTAGATAAATCACTGACGGCCACACTAATTCAGCAGGCTCACAGACGACCTGTCCCCTTGCACTCCGGAGCGTTCACATGCCTGCTGCCCGTCGCACGAGGGACGGGGCGTCCGGCGACCAGGCGGCACTCGCGCCCGTGAGCGGAGCCCCCGCACCGGGCGACGCGGCGCCGGGAAGCGCGGCCGGCCGCGGGCCTTGGCCGCGCCGGCTGTCGCCGGCGGGCTGGGCGATCCTCATCGCGACCGTGCTCGCGCTGGCGCTGCGGCTCTTCCTGGTCACCAGGTCCGGCTTCCTGACCTCGGGCACGGTCGAGTACGACGACGGCGTCTATTTCGGCGCGGCGCTGCGGCTGCTGCACGGCGCGATGCCGTACAAGGACTACGCGTTCGTCCAGCCGCCGGGCATCATCATCGTCGCGCTGCCCGCGGCCGCGATCGGCACGCTGACCTCCCAGGCGGGCGGGTTCGCCGCCGCCCGCCTGCTCAGCGTGCTCGCGAGCACCGCCTGCGTGCCGCTGGCCGGGCGGCTTCTCAGGTACCGCGGCGCGATCGCCTGCGCGGTGGCCGCCGGGCTGCTCGCCGTCTACCCGGCGGACGTGCTGTCCGGCCGGACGCTGCTGCTCGAACCGTGGATGAACCTGCTGTGCCTGATCGCGGCGAACGCGGCGTTCCGCCACGGGCGGCTGGCGAGCCCGCGCTGGCTCGCCTGGGCGGGCGCGGCGTTCGGCTGCGCCGTCGCGGTCAAGTTCTGGGCCGCGGTTCCCGCGGCGGTGCTGCTCGCCGCCTGCCTCATCGCCAGGCCGCCGGCGGGGACGTCCCGGGGCCGGCGAGCGGGCGCGCTCGCCGGCGGCGCGGTTGCCGGCTTCGCGGTACTCGCCGGGCCGTTCGCACTCGCCGACCCGGCGGGCTTCATCCGCGAGACGCTCCTCGACCAGGTGAGCCGGGTCGGCTCCTACACGCCGCTCTCGCTGCGGCTCGCGCACCTGACCGGGCTGATCGACGTGCTCGGCCGGGACGGGAAGTTCGCCGCGCCAGGAACCACGTCGCACTCGCTGTTCGCCATGGGCGCCGAGGCGTCGACGCACCTCGTCGCGGTAGGCTGGCCCGCGTTCGCCGCGGCGGCCGTCGGGATCGCCGTGATCGCCGCCGGCTACCTGCGCGGCATCCGGGACAGGACGCCGCTCGAGTGGTTCGCTCTCGCCACGGCCGTGCTCGCCACGGCCGCCATCCTGTGGTACTCGGCGTTCTTCTACCACTATCCCGACTTCCCCGCGCCGTGGATCGCCGTCGCCGCAGGCACCGCCGTCGGCAGCCTCGCGTGCCTCATCCGAGGCACGGACGCCCCGGCCAGGACAGCCCGCAGGGTCGTGGCCGCCGCGGTCGCGGTGGTGATCCTGGGGGTCGCGGCCGTCGAGGCGCGCGAACTGGCGCCGGCGCACGTCCCGGCGAGCCCGGCGAGCGTTTCCGCCCTCGTACCCAAGGGGTCCTGCCTGGTCGCCGACCAGGTCTCGTTCGCCATCGCCGCGGACCGGTTCGCCGCACCGAGCCCGGGCTGCCCCGATGTCCTGGACTCCCTCGCGGTCACCCTCGCGCTCAGCGGCGGCGTCTCCCCGCAGGGCGGTGCCGGGCAGGCGCCCAAGGTCGTGGACGGCTGGGAGAAGATCTTCTCGCAGGCACGCTACGTGTGGCTGCAAGGCGGCTCCTCGGACCGCATTCCGTGGACGCCCGCATTGCAGTCGTGGTTCGCCGCTCACTTCCGGCTGCTCGCCTCCTATCCCGGCTACGGCGAGAGCAAGCTGTACATCCGCGTTGGAAGCTGAATTAGACCGTTTCTGCTGTATGGCCGTCCGGGATTCGCCTGGTCGCCGGCAAGACCGCTACGCCCGAGCCAGGCTCATTCACCAGGCTGCCAGCTGACACCGCAGGCTGACGCGGCCGGTGCGGGCTCGCGTCTTCGCCGTCACCTGGCGCATGATGGATGCGAGCGGGATCCGGGGTCGGACGGGAGGCAGGCGTGTCTCACACGGGGCGCCGCGTGCGCGCGGCGGTCAATCCGGTCTCAACCGCGGCCACCCGGTGGTGGTGCCTTTCGGCCGTGCGCCGGCTGCTGACCGGGCACGGGCCGACGGCCACCCAGCGTCGGCTGATCCGCCGCGCACAGATCCGGCGCGGACCGGCCACGAGCCCGCCCGCGTCTCCCGAGGTAATGCGCGCCCGTGCGGCGGCGATCGGCGAACTGCTCCGCGTGGACGGGCGGTCGACCAGGCCTAGCCGGTAGCCCGGCCGGTGCCGCCGGGCTGTCACCGGCGCTTACCGGGAGCCGGCGCCTGCGGACCCGGCAACGGGCGGTTGTCTTACTGACCTTTTTCGTCCAGGACAGCCAGCAGCTCAGCGACCGCCATCCTCCTGCGTGTCTCGTCACCTCGCTGGAATCGGTGGCCCTGTCCGGTGGAGAGCGTTACCCCCGGATAGGCATTAGCTTCCCGCGCGAGCTTCGGTACTCCGCCCGCTGAGCCCGGCAACTGGCGCCGCAGTCTGGCGCGTCTCGTCAGGATTCGGCGGTCACAAGCCTTCGTTCGGGGCATTGATTTCTTGACCCCGAACGGAGCGGGCCGACTCCGCCCGGTCGGTCCCCTGTCGCAAGGGTGGCTGGCGAGGTGACACGGATGCTGGGGTGGCTGAGTGGATGACAGAGGGCGCCGGCGCGGCACCCTGACGGCTGTCACGCTGGCCATGTTCTGCATGCAGGTTGGCTTCCTGGCGCTCATGCTCGCGCTACCGGACATGGCCCGGTTGTTCGGCAAGACCCCTGAGGTCATGCAGGACGCGCTGAGCGCCTATCTGCTCAGCAACGGCGCGATGCTGGTCGCGGCGGGCCGCCTGGGTGACGTGGCGGGGCGGCGGCGGGTCTTTGTCGCGGGCTGCGTGCTGTTCACCGTGGCGCTGGTCGGTGCCGCCCTCGCGCCGGGGCTGCCGGTGCTAGTGGTGTTCCGCGTGCTGCAGGGAGCCGGGGCTGGGCTCATGCTGCCGACGGGCATCGCCCTGGTGACGGCCAGTTATGCAGAGGCTGACCAGCAGGCCAGGGCGCTCGCGCTGACCTTTGCCCTGGCGACCACCGGCACCGTGATCGGTCCCCTGCTCGGCGGCTGGCTGGCCGGGGGACCGGGCTGGCGGTGGATCTTCTGGCTGCTCGCGCTCTTTGCCGCGGCGACCGTTGCGGTGACGGTGCGGTTCGTCCCGGAGTCCCGCAAGAAGGCACCGGGGCGGTCGTTTGACGTGCCGGGTGCCGCGATGGTCGTGCTGGCGGTGGCTGCAGTCGGCACCGGAATCGACCGAGCCGATTCGGTCGGCTGGTCCGGTGCCAATATCGTCCTGCTGGCTGCCGGGCTTGCCGTCATCGCCGTGTTCCCGCTTCGCGCGCGACGTGCCGCCCACCCGCTGGTGGACCTGGCGGTCTTCCACGACCTGCGCTTTAGTCTGATCCTTTTCCTGGGCGCGGTCTCCTCTGTCTGTTATGCCGCGACCCTTTTCGTGGTGTCCGTGGACTTGCAGGACGCGCGCCGCCTGACCGCCATTCGGGCGAGCCTGGTGTTCGCCATCATGTCTGTCCTAGTAGCGCTGGCCATACCGGTCGGTGCCCGGCTCCGGGCCGGTAACCGGCAAGTACTTGTGGTGGCCGGCACGGGCCTGATCTCCAGCGTTGCGCTCCTCCTGCTGGCAGTCGTCACGTCGTGGTGGGCCTACGTGCCTGCGCTCGCACTTTACGGGTTCATGCTCGGTCTCGGCGACAGCGCCGTCACCATCGTGAGCCAGCAGGTCGCGGGCCCAGACCAGGCAGGCGAGGTGTCCGGTGTCTTGCTGACCATCCGGACCATCACCGCTGGCATCAGCCTGGCCGTGGCGGCCAGCATCGTCGATGCCTTCGAGCACGGCGGGCATAGCACCGCAGCCGCATGCGACCTCGCCCTGCTGCTCGTCGCCCTCCTGTCCGTCGCAGCATCTCTCATCGCGACGGCAGCGGGCTACGCTCTCGCCAGGCGCGGCCTGATCAAGCCGCTATGAGCACGCGAGTGAGTGACACACGGACCACGCCATGGTGTACCCTCTGCCGGGACCATTGCCTCACCGTGCGCGGAGCAGCGCCGGGTCGTCGAGGACTGGCTGCCAGGCGACCTCGGCTGCGCCGATCAGGCCGCCGTCGTCGAGGGCGCAGGACCTGACCGGGATCGCCGCGCCGCTGCCCCAGGGGCTGCCGGCCGCGACAGCCGCGCGCAGCCGGTCCGGTGCCGCCGCGAGCAGGTGCCCGTGCATGCCGCCAAGCAGGACCCGGTCGGGGTTGACCACGTTGATCAGGCCTGCGAGGCCGAGGCCGAGGCGGTCCGCGATGGCGTCCGCGGCGCCGCGGACGCGTTCATCGGCCAGGTATCCCGCGCGTAGCAGGGCCCCGGCCTGACGCAGCAGCGGCTCGTCCGGGGAGGGGGCGCGGCCGACCAGGGAGAAAAACCTCTCCACGTCGGTCTCCACGTTGAGGCACCCACGGTTGCCGCAGACGCACGGGAGGCCGTCGCGGTCGACCGTGACGTGCCCGGCCTCCATGGCGAGGCCGGTGCCGCCCGTGTACAACGTGCCGCCAAGCACGAGCGCACCCCCCACGCCGCGGTGCTCGGCGGCGACGACGAGCAGGTGGGTGGCGTCGCGGCCCGCCCCGTGCCGGTGCTCGGCCAGGGCGATCGCGTTGACGTCGTTGACGGCGGCGCACGCGGCGGCCCCGCCCCCGGGGCCGTGCACGCCGTGCCGGGCGAGGGCCGCGGCGAAAAGGTCACGGACCGGAGCGCCATCGGGCCAGCCGACGTACAGCGCGCGCACCGCCCTCCCCCCGGGCGTGGTGACCGCGGTCGGCACGGCAACGGCGGCGCCGACGCACCGGCGCCCCGATGTGCGCAGCAGCCAGGCGGCGGCCTCGGCCACGCGGGCGAGGGCCGGTGCGGGGTCCGCGGGCACGAGGCCGTACTCGGCCTGCCGGGCGACGACGGCGCCGCCGAGACCGACAAGCGCGACCCCGAAGCCGTCCGGGTGCACCTGGACGGCCAGTGCCACCGGGCCGGCCGGATCGGGCTGCAGGCGGTGCGAGGGCCGGCCCTGCTGCCCGCCACCTGGTCCCGCGTCGACCTCGATCAGGCCAAGGTCACGCAGTTCGCCGGTGATCGCGCCGATCGTCGCGCGGGTCACGCCAAGCTCGGCGGTGAGCGCCGAGCGGGTGAGCGCCTGCCCGGTGTGGATCAGGGTCAACGCGGTCCCTGCTAGGCTCGCCCCGGTCAGTGCGACCCCATTGTCCGCATTTCGATTTACCTCTATCCTTGTTTTGTGCAGTTGCTAAACAAAGTAGCCCTTCCGGTTGCCGTCCGCAACGACACCGCCCGCCTCCGCATCGCCATCACCGTGTTCTTCGCGGCTGACGGCTTCATTTTCGCCAGCTGGGCGGTGCGCATTCCCGCGGTCAAGGCGGCGATCGGCGCTTCGCCCGCGTCGCTCGGGATCGCCCTGCTCGGGGCGTCGGGCGGGGCGATCGCCACGATGACGCTGACCGGGGCGCTGTGCCGGCGGTTCGGCAGCCCGCGCGTGGTCGTCTGCGGCGGCGTGTGGCTGTCGCTCGCCCTGCTGCTGCCCGCCCTCGCCAGGTCCGCGCTGGCCCTCGGGCTGGCCCTCGTCGTGTTCGGCATCGGCTACGGCGGCCTCAACGTCGCGATGAACAGCCTCGCCGTGGACCTGGTCGCCGTCATGCGCCGCCCGGTCATGCCATCGTTCCACGCCGCGTGGTCCCTGGGCGGCCTGGCCGGCTCGGCACTCGGCGGCCTTGCCGCCCCGTCCCTCACCCCGCTGGCGCACTTCTCGCTGGTCTGCCTGCTCGGTCTGGCGGTGACCGCGGCATGCGGCCGGATCGTCCTCACCACTCCCGTACCCGACGCCGCCTACGCCGGATCCAGCCAGGACGGGCAGGAGGGCGGCCGTGCCATCGCAAGCGACGGGCCGGCCGGAGGAGGCGTGCCGGGCCAGGCCGCCGCGGCCGGGCACCCCGGGGTGTGGCGGACGGTGCTGCTGCTCGGCGTGATCGCGCTCTGCTCCACCTACGGCGAGGGCGCCATCAGCGACTGGGGCGCCCTCCACCTGCGTGCGGACCTGGGTGCCGCGGCGGGCTTGGCCGCCGCGGGCTACGCCTGCTTCGCGCTCGCCGAAGCCTGCGGCCGGCTGGCCGGGAGCTGGCTGCTCGCCCGGCTCGGCCAGACCCGCGTCCTCGTCTACGGCGGCCTGGTCACCTGCGCCGGCATGCTCGCCGCCGCGCTCTCCCCCGTGCTGCCGCTCGCGCTCGCCGGCTTCGCGCTCACCGGCCTCGGCGTCGCCAACGCGTTCCCCACGGCGATGGCCCGGGTCGGCGCCCTGGCCGGCCCGAACGGCGTCGCTACCGCCTCCACCTTCGGCTACGCCGGCTTCCTGCTCGGCCCGCCCATCATCGGCTTCCTGGCCAGCGCGGCAAACCTGCGCGTCGCGCTGACCACAGTGTCGGTGCTGGCGGTGGCGGCCACCGCGCTCGCCCGGCTGGCCGCGCCGGGCCGCGGTGAGCGCCCTGGCCCGGCCGCGGACCAGCTCACCGCCTGGGAAGCCGACTGAGCCGCCGCCCGCCATCTGCCGCTCCGCGCTGACGATGCCGCTGACCGCCGCCCTACGGCCGGCTGTGCCGCTCCGCTACCGCATTGGCTCCCGCCGGCCCGGCGCGGACCGCCGCCCGTCAGGGCAGCATGTCGGCCGTCAGGCAGGCCTCGGTGGAGGGCATGCCGAGGTCGGCGGCGCGGCGGTCGGCCATGGCGAGCAAGCGGCGGATGCGGCCGGCGATCGCGTCCTTGGTCAACGGGGGGTTGGCGAGCTGGCCGAGTTCCTCCAGGGACGCCTGGCGGTTGGCCACGCGCAGGCGTCCGGCCATGACCAGATGCTCGGGGGCGTCGGTGCCGAGGATCTCGAGCGCGCGCTCCACACGGGCGCCCGCGGCCACCGCGGCCCGGGCCGAGCGCCGCAGGTTGGCGTCGTCAAAGTTGGCGAGCCGGTTGGCGGTCGCACGGACCTCGCGGCGCATCCGGCGCTCTTCCCAGGCGAGCACGCTGTCATGGGCGCCGAGCCTGGTCAGCATCGCCGCGATCGCCTCGCCGTCGCGGATCACCACCCGGTCCACGCCGCGGACCTCGCGGGCCTTCGCGGAGATCTTCAGCCGCCGCGCCGCGCCGACCAGGGCCAGGGCGGCCTCCGAGCCCGGGCAGGTGACCTCCAGGGCCATCGACCGGCCTGGTTCCGTCAGCGATCCGTGCACGAGGAACGCGCCGCGCCAGGCGGCCTCGCAGTCGCAGATGCCGCCGGAGACCACCTGCCTCGGCAGCCCGCGCACCGGCCGGCCGAAGCTGTCGATCAGACCCGCCTGCCGGGCCAGGCTGTCACCGCCCTTCGACACCCTGACCACGTAGCGGTTGCCCTTGCGCAGTCCGCCTGGCGCGAGGACAAGTAGCTCAGACGGCTGGCCGAATACCTCGGCGATCGAAGCTCGCAGCCGTCTGGCGACCGCCGCGGTGTCAAGCTCCGCCTCGATCACGATGTGCCCAGCGGTGAGCGTCAGCCCGCCCGCGAACCGCAGCAGCGTGGACACCTCGGTCTTCCGACAGCACGGCTTCACCACTGGTATCCGGCTGAGCTCGTCCTTCACCACGCCTGTCATCGCCATCGCGCCACCACCCCCATGACTTGTGCCGCTCCCCCGTCATGCACGACCAATGCCGTTCCCCGTCGTGAAAATGCTCCGGTAGGCGGCGGCCAGCCGTACCGGGTCGTGCCGCGTCCCGTCCGGCGCGGCCACGTCAGCCAGCGTCAGGGAGGCGCGCAGTGAGTCGGCCGCCTTCCGCAGATCCTCCTCTGACCCGGCCACGGCGCCGACGTCGGCGAGTACGACGTCGAAAGTCAATGATGGCGCGTGGTCGGCGAGAACTTCCAGATGTCGGTTTGGCGAAAATCCCTCGGTTTCCCCCGGCTGCGGTATCAGGTTCAGCGCCACGAGCTTGCGCGCCTGCGTGTCGGCCAGCGCCGCCCGCAGCGAGGGTACGAGCAGGTGCGGCAGCACGGAGGTGAACCACGACCCTGGGCCGAACACCACCCAGTCCGCCTCGAGCACCGCCTCCACCGCCTCGGGGACGGCGGGAGGATCGGCCGGCACCAGGGAGATCGACCGCACCCGGCCGGGGGTGACCGCCACCTGCGCCTGCCCGTGGACCGTGGACAAGCCCTCGGGTGCCGCGGGGTCGAGGCCTTCGACGCGGGCGACGATATCCAGCGGCACGGCTGCCATCGGCAGCACCCGCCCGGTCACCCGCAGCAGCCGGCCGACCCAGTCAAGTCCGGCGACCGGGTCGCCGAGCAGATCCCACAGCCCGGCGATGAGCAGGTTCCCTAGGCAGTGGCCGGAAAGTTCGCCGGTACCGCCGAACCGGTGCTGCACCACCCGCGCCCACGTCGTGCCCCAGTCGTCGTCACCGCACAGCGCGGCGAGCGCCATCCGCAGGTCACCCGGCGGCAGCACGCCGAACTCCTGGCGCAGCCGGCCCGAGGACCCGCCGTCGTCGGCGACGGTGACGATCGCGGTCACGTCGTCGGTGACACGGCGCAGGGCGGAAAGCGACGCGGCGAGCCCGTGCCCGCCGCCGAACGCGACGACCTTGAACGTCAAGGATCTACTCCCGCCCGAGGTCGCGGTGCGAGACGGTAACGTCGCGGCCGGCCAGCCGGGCCGCGAGCTGCTCGGCCATGGCCACCGAGCGGTGCTTCCCGCCGGTGCAGCCGATCGCGAGGGTCACGTACCGCTTGCCCTCGCGTTCGAAGCCGGCCAGGGAGACCTCGAGCACCTGCAGGTACGCGGAGATGAACGCGACCGCCGCCGGCTGGCCGAGCACGTAGTCGCGCACGGAGGCGTCGAGACCGCTCAGCGGCCGTAGTTCGGGTACCCAGTGCGGGTTGGGCAGGAACCGGCAGTCGGCCACCAGGTCCGCGTCGACCGGCAGTCCGTACTTGTAGCCGAACGAGACGATGTTCAGCCGCAGCCCCGTCACCGAGTCGCCGCTGAAGTAGCCGTGCATCCTGGCGCGCAGCTCGTGCACGTTCAGCGATGAAGTGTCGAGCACGATGTCGGAATCGCCGCGGACCGCGCGCAGCAGTTCGCGCTCGGCCGTGATCCCGTCGATGATCGTGCCGGCCCCCTGCATGGGGTGCGGTCTGCGCACGTTCTCGAAGCGCTGGACAAGGACCGTGTCGGACGCCTCGAGGAACAGCACGTGCGGCGCGACGCCACGGGCGCCGAGGGAGGAAATCGCCGACTTCAGGTCGGTGGAGAACGCCCGCGACCGCACGTCGACGATGGCGGCGATGCCCGCGAGCGACGCGCGGTCGGCGAGGTCGAGCATGGTCGGCAGCAGGGCCGGCGGCAGGTTGTCCACGACGAACCAGCCGAGGTCCTCAAGCGACTTGGCCGCGGTCGACCGCCCGGCACCAGACATGCCGGTAATGATGACGATGTCCGGTACGCCGGGCACCACGCGCTCACCAGCGTTCTCAGTCATTGATCCGATCCCCCGTACTGCGCCCTTTAGCTCCGGGCGCGCTCGACGTGCCCTGCAGCGCGGCCGCTATCGTCTCGGCCAGCTTGGGCCCGATGCCAGGCACCGCCGTGGCGATCTCCTCCGGCGACGCCGCCGACAGCGCTCTCACCGACTTGAACGTCTTGAGCAGCGCCGCCCGCCGCGACGGCCCGAGCCCGGGAACGTCGTCGAGCGCGGAGCCGATCGCCGCTTTGCCCCGCTTGGCCCGGTGATAGGTGATCGCGAACCGGTGCGCCTCGTCCCGCACCCGCTGCAGCAGGTAGAGGCCCTCGGACGAGCGGGACATGATCACCGGGTACTCCTGGCCGGGCAGCCAGACCTCTTCCAGGCGCTTGGCCAGGCCGCAGACGGACACGTCGTCGATGCCGAGGTCGGCCAGGGCCCCGGCCGCCGCCGCGACCTGGGGCGCGCCGCCGTCTACGACCAGCAGGTTCGGGGGGTAAGCGAATTTCCGCTTAGCTGTCACCACCGGACGCTCGGGATCGTCCCGGTCCTGGTCCTCGCTCGCCTCAGGATCGCCGAGCATGTCGAGTTCCCCGGACTCCTCCCGCTCTTCCAGGTAGCGGCGGAAGCGGCGGCTGATCACCTCGCGGATCGCCGAGACGTCGTCCGTGCCGTCGTAGCCCTTGATCGAGAAGCGGCGGTACTCGCTCTTGCGGGCAAGCCCGTCCTCGAACACGACCATGGACGCGACGACGTGCGTGCCCTGCAGGTTGGAGACGTCGTAGCACTCGATGCGCAGTGGCGCGTCGTCGAGTTCGAGCGCGTCCTGGATCTCCTGCAATGCCCTTGACCTGGTGGTGAGGTCGCTGGCGCGGCGGAGCTTGTGCAGCGCGAGCGCTTCCTTGGCGTTGCGCGCGACGGTCTCCGCGAGGGTCTTCTTGTCGCCGCGCTGCGGGACGCGCAGGTGCACGGTGCCGCCGCGGCGCTCCGACAGCCACTGCGTCATGGCGTCGGCGTCCGGCGGCAGCTCGGGTACGAGGACCTCCCGCGGTATGCCGTTGCTGTCCGGTGACGTGCCCTCGCCGTAGAACTGGCCGAGGAAGTGCTCGACCAGGCCGTCCGTGGTGACGTCCTCGACCTTCTCAAGTACCCAGCCGCGCTGGCCCCTGATCCGGCCGCCGCGGACGTAGAAGATCTGGACGGCGGCCTCAAGCGGGTCTTCCGCCAGGGCGATCACGTCGCAGTCGGTGCCGTCGCCGAGGACGACGGCCTGCTTCTCCAGGGCGCGTTCCAGCGCCTTGATGTCGTCGCGCAGCCGGGCGGCCCGCTCGAACTCCTCCTCGTCGGAGGCCTGCCTCATCTCCACGGTCAGCTTCCTGATGAACCGGCTCGTCTGACCGGACATGAAGTCGCAGAAGTCGTCCGCCAGGGCCCGGTGCTCGTCCTGGGTGATCCTCTTGACGCACGGAGCGGAGCACTTGCCGATGTACCCGAGCAGGCAGGGGCGGCCGATCTGGCCCGCCCGCTTGAACACGCCCGTGGAGCAGGTGCGGACGGGGAAGACGCGCAGCAGCGTGTCGACGGTCTCCCTGATTGCCCACGCGTGGGAGTACGGGCCGAAGTAGCGTGTCCCCTTCCGCTTGGCGCCGCGCATGACCATGACCCGGGGGAAGTCCTCGCCCATCGTCACCGCGAGGTACGGGTAGGACTTGTCGTCGCGGTACTTGACGTTGAACCGGGGATCGAACTCCTTGATCCAGGAGTACTCCAGCTGGAGCGCCTCGACCTCGGTATTGACGACCGTCCACTCCACGCTCGCGGCGGTGGTCAGCATCGCCTGGGTGCGCGGGTGCAGCGCGGTGAAGTCGGCGAAGTACTGGTTCAGCCGCTGCCGCAGCGACTTCGCCTTCCCCACGTAGACGACGCGGCCGCGTTCGTCGCGGAACCGGTACACGCCGGGCTCCTCGGGGATCTCCCCGGGCTTAGGCCGGTATCGGTTCGGGTCGGTCACGCATCAAGACTAGTCGCCGCCGGGGATTCGCGCGGTTGTTGCGCCGCCGGCAGCCAAGGCAAGCGTTCCGCGAGCGAACGCTCGCCCCGGCCGGTCCGTGCCGCTACAGACCACATCGCGCAGCACTCCGTCGTATGCGTACAGGCGCCTGGCCGCCGCATCCTCGGGAGACCGGGTCCGGGATCCCGCGAACTTACCTAGCCCGCTGCACAGCTGCCCGCAGCCTGGTACGCCTCGGGCACGGGCGGAAGACGCGCAGGATGTCCCGTGCCCGTCCCGTCGCCGGCTTTCCAGCGACGCACACCCTACGGGCCGGAATGGGCCGCAGTCGCGTTATATCTTGTAGGCTGGCGGACGTGACAGACTCAGCGGAACTCTCGCCGCAGCGGCTTGGCGAGGACTACTTCCAGAGCCCCCTCGGCTACTTCTCGCGGCTGCGGGAAGAGGGCCCGGTCACGCCGGTGGTACTGCCCCACGGCGACCGGGTTTGGCTGGTCACCCGCTATGC
>Ga0335072_10002527_pt1 | contig 28309 bp, 21 predicted proteins | sample Lox_Sample_21_FD_206725 | JGI IMG/M metagenome (GOLD analysis project Ga0335072, IMG submission 206725) | Soil microbial communities from Loxahatchee National Wildlife Refuge, Florida, United States - Lox_Sample_2.1 | ecosystem: Environmental > Terrestrial > Soil > Wetlands | place: USA... | reverse complement strand
CGAGCGGATGTCGCTCGGCGAGCAGCCCACTCCGGAGTACGCGGCCGAGGTCGTCCGTGGCGTCAGCGCGCATCGCGACGAGATCGACGAGCTGATTGCCGATAACGCTGTCGACTGGACGCTGGAGCGGATGCCGGCTGTCGACCGCAACGTCTTGCGGATCGGCGTCTGGGAGCTGCTGTGGGCCGATGACGTCCCCGACGGCGTCGCGATCAGTGAGGCCGTCGCGCTGGTCCAGGACCTGTCGACCGATGGCTCCCCAGCGTTCGTCAACGGCCTGCTGGCCAAGGTCAAGGACCTGAAGCCCGGCCTGCTCGCCGCGAAGAACGACTCGCTCGCGGCAGGCGAGGCAGCCGCGAGCGTCGAGGCGCCCGCGACGGGCCAGCCGGCTGCGAGTGCCGAGGCGCCGGCGACGGGCGACGCTGATGCTCGGGACGAGTCCTCGGCCGCTGAGGCGCCCTCAGCGGCCGCTGGGACGGCCCAGGCCCCCGCGCCCGCCCGGAGCGCCACCCCCTCCCGGACCGCCAGGTCCAGCCGGGGACTCGTCAAGCCGCCCCGGGTAGCCACCCGCCTCGCGCCCCAGGAAGACGGCGACTTAGCCCCCCGCGCGATGCCACGCGCCGCAGCCCCCCGGCAGGAACACCCAGCCGCCCGGGCCCGGCCGCGGCCCCGGCCCCGGCCCGGCCGCCCGCCCGGTCCAGCAGCAGCTATGGTCCCATCGCGGCGGTCGAGGAATGTACGCGGTGTGCCATCGCTGTCGCCCACGCAGCAGCGCTGGCCCATTGCCCGCAAGAACTCGCAGCAGCGCTGGCCCATTGCCCGCAAGAACTCGCAGCAGCGCTGGCCCATTGCCCGCAAGAACTTGTGGCGGCGATGGCGCCATCGCTGTCGCGGGGCGGGGCGGGGCGGGGCGGGGCTGGCGGGGAAGGTCAGGCCGCGGCGAAGCGGATGCGCAGGCCCCAGCGGCGCATGACCGCCCTGAACCAGACCATGCAGATGACGGCACCGACCAGCGTCAGGGCGATCGTGACCGCGGTCGAAAGCAGCATGAAGAGCTTGAAGGGCTCGGTGACCATCATGACGGCGAGGCCGACCGTGAGCACCAGGAACAACCCAGCCCAGAACCAGGTGACGCCCTGGTAGAAGCGGTGCATCCCCGGGTGGGAGTCGTGCTTGAGCGCGCAAACCTCGGCGGCCAGCTGGGCGACCAGCGGCTTGGGTGTGGGCGCGGTGCGGGCGAAGTACACGCACATCGCCAAGTTGGCCAGCGGGAACTGCAGCAGGTACAGCCAGACGTTGCCGGTGAAGATCACGAAGGCGGTCTGCAGGGTCAGCACGAGGCCAGAGATCCACAGCAGCGCCGAGACCGAGCCCGTCACCAGCTTGCGGATGACGACGAGCAGCCAGACCACGCCAAGTCCGGCGAGCAGGCCGGGGTTACGGCCGAACAGGTCGGTGACAACGATCCACGCCCCAAATGGCAGCCCGAGTGACTCCGCCATGTTCCATCCAGCCGTCCAGATAAGACGGCGCGGATGGGGGAGCTCCAGGTGACACGTGGGTCCTTGGTCGGGCATGCCGATGAGCATATGAGAGCCGAGCCGTTCTCGGGGGGCCATTCGGAAATACGTAAGTTTCGGATTTGCGTGATGAACCGTGCATGAATCGGAAGCCTTCATGACCAGAAGAACGCTACCCGCAGCCACGCAGTTCACGCCGCTGTCTTAACAAACGGTAACATGTTGATCGCGGTGAGTCGCCACAAGGCCTGTGGCGAGTGTTGCATGTGGTTCGCTAGTGACTGTGGGGGCATGTACCGGTCATGGCCTCAGGCATGGCGCTCCGGCTCCGGGGACAGCGACCTGGCGACTACGCTGGGACCGTGGCAGCGACAGTTCCGTTGAGAACGGGGGCCGATGGCGCCGGCCTCAGCAGCACAGGACCCGGCGGGGGCGGCACGCCGCGCGACGGCGGAAGGTCCACGCAGGCCTGGGACGTCCTGCAGCGAGTGGTCGCCGCGCGGGCGGCGCACGCTGGCCGGACCGAGCTTGACATCATCGACGTGGGCGGCGGCACCGGCGGCTTCGCCGTCCGGCTCGCCGAGCTGGGCCACAACGTCACGGTGGTGGACCCCAGCCCGGATGCCCTGGCCGCCGCGCAGCGCCGTGCCGCCGAGCGGAAGGTGCGGCTGGCCGCCGTCCAGGGTGACGCGGACGGGCTTGACCACCTAGTCGGGGATGAGGCGGCCGACCTTGTCATCTGCCACAGCGTCCTTGAGTACGTCGAGGACCCGGCCGCCGCGATGGCCGCCATCGCCGGCGTGCTGCGGCCAGGCGGCTGCGTGAGCCTGATCGCCGGCAACGCCGTAGCCGCCGCCCTGCACAGCGCGCTGTCCGGCCGCTACGATCAGGCCCGCGAGATTCTCGCCGGCACCACGGGGACCGCGGGCAGCATCACCGCCGACGGGCGCAGGCGATTCACGCTGGCCGGGCTGACGGCCTTGATCGAGGGCGCGGGGCTGCGCGCTGGCGACGCCTACGGCGTGCGGGTCTTCGCGGGCCTGCTGCCGCCGACCGATCCCGACCCTGGTGCGGTCGACGCCCTGCGCGCGCTTGAGGACGAGGCAGCCGCCTACCCGGCCCTGCGTGACATCGCGGCCAAGCTGCACGTGCTCGCCGAGCGGTGACAGGAGCCCGGGGCCGTGTCCGTTCCGTATGAGGATGACCTCAGGCCGCCGTCGGGCGAGCCCGGGCATCCCGGTGCACAAGGACAAGACGACGCGGCCTGCACCCTCCTGCACGTGGACATGGACGCCTTTTACGCGAGCGTCGAGGTCCGCGACCGGCCAGAGCTGCGCGGCAAGCCAGTGGTGGTGGCCGGCCTTGGGGCGCGCGGCGTGGTGCTGTCGGCGACGTACGAGGCACGGGCGTTCGGTGTCCGGTCGGCGATGCCGGTTACCCAGGCCAGGCGGATGTGCCCGCAGGCCACCTACATCGCGCCAAGGCACGGGCTGTACGGCGAGGTCTCGCGCGAGGTGATGGCCATCTTCCGTGCGGTCACGCCGCAGGTGGAGCCGCTGTCGCTCGATGAGGCGTTCCTCGATGTCGCCGGGGCGCTGCGACGACTGCGGATGACACCGGCCGAGGTGGCCAGGCTCATCAGAGAGCAGGTCAGGGAACAGCAGGCGATCACCTGCTCGGTCGGGGTGGCACCGGTGAAGTTCGTGGCCAAGATCGCCTCCGCCCGGTGCAAGCCCGACGGGCTGCTGGTCGTCCCGGCCGACGGCCTGCTTGACTTCCTGCACCCGCTGCCTGCCAGCGCGCTGTGGGGAGTCGGTGACAAGGCGGAGCAGGCCCTAGCCCGGCTCGGCCTGCGAACGATCGGTGACATCGCGCACGTCCCTGAGCAGACCTTGCAGCGTGAGCTTGGTGCCGCCGTCGGCGCCCACCTGTGGGCGCTGGCCTGGGGACGGGATGAGCGCAGGGTGGTTCCGCAGCGGGAGGAGAAGAGCGTCGGGGCCGAGGAAACGTTCCCCGTTGACATCGATGACCCCGAGGTCATCCGGCGTGAGCTGCTACGGCTGTCGGACCGGACCGCGCGGGCGCTGCGCTCCGCCGGCTGCGTCGCCAGGACGGTGACCGTCAAGCTCCGGCTGGCCAGCTTCAAGACGATTACCCGGTCGCGCACGCTGCCCGAGCCGACCGATGTGGCCCGGGTGATCTATGCCACAGCCTGCGGGCTGTGGGAAGGCTCAGGACTCGACACAAGGGCACGACTGCGCCTCGTCGGGGTGCGGGCAGCCGGCTTGCGGCCTGCCTCGGGCGCGGCGACGCAGCTGGCGTTCGACGATCGCCCGGTGGGATGGCGCGAGGCCGAGCGGGCGGTGGACCAGATCGCGCGCAGGTTCGGCGACGGGGCGGTGCGGCCTGCGGCGCTGGTCAGCGGCGCGCCGGGTGGCGGCGGGTGGGGCAACGGCGACGATCGGGCGTCCCCGGCCACTGGCCGGCCTGGGATGCAGGAGCCACAGCTCGCCACCGGGATGGCGGGTACCGCCGCTGAGCCAGCCGGCCTCGGCCCTGGCGTAGCGAGGCCCGTTCCGGGTAGCGACGGTCCCAGCCCCGGGGGTGCAGGCAACGACCCCTTCCACGGTGCGTGCGGAGGCTCGTATCCTGGGAAATGAATCAGGTACGTAGGTGAGGTGAAAGTCACCCCATTTCCCCGGGTTCAATGGGAGGCGTGTCGTGCCGCTCTCGGAGCATGAGCAGCGCCAGCTGGAGGCGATCGAGCAGGCGCTCTACAAGGAAGATCGCAGGCTAGGTCGGCTAGTGAAGTCCAGCGACCCGCGCGTGCATTATCGCCGCCGGGTCGTGCAGGCCGCCTGTGGCTTCGTCGTCGGCATAGCCATGGTCGCGGTGGGGGCTGTCTTGTCGCAGAGCTGGCATATCTGGCTCTTTGTCGGCGGCTTCGTCGTCATGCTGCTGTGCGGCATCTGGGCACTGAGCAACTGGCGCCACATGTCCGGGGTGACGCTGAGCGTGGTCGGGGGGGCGGGATCCCGCAGTGGCCGGCGGCGCAGGAACCGCGGCAGGCCGGGACGGACCCCGATGATGGAGCGCTTCGAGGAGCGCTGGCGCCGCCGCCAGGAAGGCGGCCGCTAGCCGCCGCCCGCCGCCGGTCGGCCACCCCGCCGCCGTGGCCGTGGCAGGCGGATGTTCCCGACGGCGTCGGCGGCCTGGCTGACGCCACTCGCGGTTGGCGCGAGGATCGACAGCGGCAGCACGCGCGCCCGCCAGCGGGTGCGCAGCGGCATGGTCGCCGCCAGCGCACGCCGGAACTCGGCGCTGTCGTGCCGCAGCTGCCGACCAGGGGCGGGACGCGTGGCGTACCTGGCCCGCTCCTCCGCCAGCGTGATCCGCTCGAGCGCGGCAACCCCAAGCGCGCCCACGGCCTCGCCTGCCTTGACCTTGGCCACCCTGGCCTCAGCTGCCTTGACCTGGGTGCCGAGCCGGGCGCCCAGGGCACGGGGCGTCTCGCTTGGCGAGTACCCGGCTCGGTAGTTGATCAGGTCGTCCTGCAGCTCCCGCCAGGCGACGTGGGCAAGCTCCGCGTCCCCGCCGCGCGCGGCCCGGCCCCAGCGCCTGCGGCGGATCGCCAGCCGCGCCACGGCCGGGGCGATCAGCCCGAGCACGAGCAAGCCCGCCACGACGAGGCCGGCGATCTCGAACGCCGTCGAGCGGCTGGCCTGCCCGGAGGACGACGTGGCGGGCTGGCCCGCTGATTCGCCCCCGAACGGGGCCCGGACGCCCGCGGGCACCTTGTGGTTCGGGCTGCCGCTAGCTGAGGTGGTCGGCAGGATGGGAAGCGTTGAGGACCCGCCGCCCTTGCCCCCGGTCGTGGTTGTCTGCTCGGTGGCGTAGGACGGGACGGTCGCACTGCCCTGGCCGTCCGAGCCGGTGGGGGTCGGCTCGAACCGGAGCCATCCGTAGCCGTTGAAGTAAAGCTCCGGGTACTCATGCGCGTCGGCGGTCGTGATCTGCCAGGAGCCGTCTTGCTGCCGGGTCCCTGCCGTGTACCCGATCACGACACGGGACGGGATGTGGACAAGCCGGGCGAGGTCCGCCATCGCGACGGCGAACTGCTGGCAGTACCCCTTCTTGCTGGTGTTCAGGAACGTCGTGAGCTGAGCGGCGTCGGTGATGGCCGGGGCGCTGAGCGAGTAGTTGAACCCGCCGCTGTCGTCGAGCCAGGACTGGATCGCCTCCGCCTTGCCAAGCTCGGTCGACTGCCCTTCTGTGATCTGCCCGGCCAGGTTCTGCAGGTAGCCAGAGGCCGTGTACGACCCGGGCAGCGACTGGTAGGCCTGCCTGATCGCCGGCGGAGGCGGCGCCGCGGCAGCGAGGTCGGTTTCTGACGGCTGCACCTGCGCGCTGAACACGCTGTAGCTGAAGTTGGAGCCCACGGGAATGGTGGAGAACAGCGTCAGGTCAGTCTCGTTGGCCAGCCAGCCGCCCTCCGCCACCACCTCGGTCGCCGGATACGGCACGGGCAGGACGGCGTTTGCCTTGATGCCCTGGGGCGGGGCCAGGCTGACACCGGGGGTCAGCGTGTAGTTCGTGCCGACCGCCACCGCACCGGGCACCACGGGCACCTTGTGCACGATCGAGTCCACGGTGGCCTCGTAGTCCCCGCCGTAGCCGAGGCCCGGGGCGCGCGGCATCACTCCCTGGCTCTGGGACAGGGGCACGGAGGGCTGGCCGGCCGGCTGCCAGCCCGAGTCGGTCAGATCGTCCAGGACGTAGAGCTGAAGGTACTGCGGGACGGTCGGCCCCTTGCCGATCGCACTGTAGGTCAGGACCGGCTGGGGATGGGAGTCCTGCAGCGCCTGGCTGACCACCGCCTCAAGCGCCGGCAGGCCGACTCCGCCGGCCGTGCCGCCCCGGCCGCCGATGCCCGGGCTGCCGCCGACCAGCCGCGTGACGTGCAGGCCGGGGACGAGTAGGGGCAGGCACAGCGCGAGGACCACCGAGGCGAGTCCCACCCGGCGGCCCGCGGCCGTCAGCGCGCTGGTGTCAGGGCCGTAGGCTTCGGGGCGCGGCTGCTCCCATTCCCTGATCCGCTGCGTGCTCTCGGCGCTCAGCATCCCCAGGTACCCGACGGTGCCGAGGCAGAACGCGATCACGGTCCCGACCCAGCTGCGGCTCGCGCTGACCGCGAATGGCTCGGTGATCAGCAGCAGCAGCGGTATGCCCGCGAGTGCTACGCTGCGCAGCCGGACCGCGACCAGGTCGGTGAAGAGCGCCACGATGCCGATGCCGCCGCTGCCAAGCAGCAGGATCCCTGGCAGCTCAGGGGCTGGGGGAGCGTACTTGCCCGCCTCGTCCACGCCGGAGCGGACCAGCTGTCCGAGCAGGTCAAGCGACCGCGGGGTCGGCAGTATGTGCCCCAGCGAAGGGCCCGCCTCGAACACGAGGTTGAGGTAGAGGACGAGGCCGAGCGCTGTCGCCGCCAGGCAGACCACGACGGGCAGCCTGCGCAGCCTGGTGAGCATGGCCACGCCGGCGACCGTGACGGTGGCCCCAAGACCGGCCCAGAACCAGGCCGTGCCCATGAACAGGGGATACAGGGAGATGCCTGACAGCACCGTCGCGATGGCGGTGAACACGGTCAGGCGCTGGCTGGTCATGGGGAGCCCACCATCCCTTGCGTCGCGTGCAGTTGCTGCCAGGCGGCGGCCAGGGACGTGCTGGCCGTCAGGGGCACCGCCTGCCAGCCGGCACTGGCGAGGATCTGGACGGCGACCGGGCTTGAGCCGAGCACCAGCGCCATGGCCTGGGCGCCACCGCTGCGCGTCGCGGCCAGCTCCACGGCCTCTTCCCGGGTCATGGCACCGAGCACGGCGACGATCTGGCCCCCCGCCACCCGCAGCGCGCCAAGGCCACCGTGCAGGGCGGCCGAGTTCGCGGGCCTGACCACCGCCAGCGTGTCAAGCAGCGTGTCATGGAAGGAGCCCTGGCGGGGGATCAGCCCGGCCTCGGTCACCAGCCGCGCGTCGAACCCCTCCTCGGCCAGGTGGACCCCGATGGAGGCGGCCGCGCTGACCGCCAGCTCGAACGACGCGGCCGTGCCGTGCGCCAGCCGTCTGGTGTCAAGGAAGAGCGTCGCGGTGTTGCGCCAGTGCTGCTCCTCGCGCCGCACCATCAGCTCCCCGTACCGCGCGGTGGACCGCCAGTGCACCCGCCGCAGGGGGTCGCCGGTCTGATAGGGGCGGGGCGCCGTGTCATCGTCGCCGCTGGCGGCGATGCTCCGCCTGCCCTCGTCGCCGCCAAGCCAGGTGCCCGCCAGCGGCGCCCGGGTGAGCGGGATGACCTTCGGGATGACGGTCAGCGTGCTCGTCGACGCGAACGCTCGGTTGATCTCTACTAGGCCGAAGGAGTCGGCAACCCGCACCCGCAGCGGGCCGATGACGTACTTGCCGCGGGCATCGGACCGTACCTGGTACCTGAAGTCATGCGACCCGCCCCGGCCGATGCCGTCAAGGACGAACCGCGGCTTGCTCCCAAGCGCGTAGGGCACCGTGTCCTCGGCCAGCAGCAGCCCCGTCCGCAGCCGCGTCACGTTCGTCAGCCGGATGGTCATCTCGGCCGCCTGGCCGACGGGGACCCGGGTCGGGACCACCCGGCGGCTGCACGACAGCCGGTAGCGGGTACGGCTCGCCCCGATCCCGGAAAGCAGCGGCAGCGCGACAAGGAGTGCCCCGATCCGGACCAGGTCGGGCTCGGGTATGAGCAGTCCGCACAGCAGGGCGGTGATGCCCGCCGCGACGAACGACCGGCCCCTGGTCGTCAGGGTAAGCAGCAGCGTGCGCATGGCTTGGCCTCGGTCATCCCTGCTATGGTCTGGGCAGCGGGAGGTCCGCGACGAGCCTGGCCACCACCTGCTCGGGGAGCCTGCCGTCGTAGATGGCCTCGGTGGTTGGCAGCAGGCGGTGCGCGAATACCGGGGCGGCCAGTGACTGGACGTCGTCAGGGATGACGTAGTTCCGCCCGTGCAGCGCCGCGCGGGCGCGGCTGGCCCGCAGCAGCTGCAGCGACGACCTCGGCGAGGCCCCCAGTCGCAGCTCTGGCGCTCGCCGCGTGGCGTTGGCCAGCGCGATGATGTACTGCTTGACCTGCGCGGAGACGTGCACGCCGCGAACGGCGTCGATCAGCTCCCGCATGTCGGCCGCGGTGGCGACGGGCTTGAGCGAGTCCAGCGGTGAGGACGTGCCGTGGGTGTCAAGCATCTGCAGCTCGGCCCCCGCCGTCGGGTACCCGATCGAGATGCGGGCGGTGAACCTGTCGCGCTGCGCCTCGGGGAGCGGGTAGGTGCCTTCCATCTCGACCGGGTTCTGCGTGGCGATCACCATGAACGGGGGCGCGAGCTGGTAGGTGGTGCCGTCGACGGTCACATGCCGCTCTTCCATGCACTCAAGCAGGGCGGACTGGGTCTTCGGCGAGGCGCGGTTAATCTCGTCGCCGACCACGATGTTGGCGAAGATGGGACCCGGCTTGAACTCGAAGTCGCGCTGCTCCTGGTTGTAGGCGTTCACCCCGGTGATGTCGCTGGGCAGCAGGTCAGGCGTGAACTGGACGCGTCGCACCGAGCAGTCGATGGAGCGGGCCAGCGCCTTGGCGAGCATCGTCTTGCCCACGCCAGGTACGTCCTCAATGAGTAGGTGCCCCTCGGCGAGCAAGACGGTGAGGGCCAGCCGGACGACGTCCGCCTTGCCGTCAATTACCGACTCGACCGCGGTGCCAACCTGCTGGGCCAGGGTGACCAGCTCGTCAAGCCCCCGCTCACGATGCCCCGTATCCAGTACCAACTGGCCCTCCTTGATTGCGCACTGCCGAGTGAAACAGTACGTCGTTCCCGGTGCCGTGTGCGCTTTTCCGGCACGCACGCCAAGTACGGGCGTGCGTGCCGCAACGCTTGCTCCTGCCCGGAATTTACCTAAGTCATCGCTGTTTAGCATCTTTCCGGCATCCAGTATGCGAGATGGTGGCGGGCGGCTCCCTCCCTTCGGCTCCAGCCGAATCCTCCGCGTCGCCTCGCCCCGGTCTCCACCCCGCTCGGCCGGCTCCTCCACCGCGCACCACCGAGGTCCTCCACTTCGCTCCACCAGGCCGCTGTCGCGCGCCTGGAAGGTGCCATTGGCCTGCGTATATGCCCGCATTTCCGGCAGTGAGGCCGAGTCCTGCGGGCGTCACGGGCGGTCGGCGCGCGGGCCTGGCCATTTCTCCTCCACTTCGCTCCACCTGCTCTGACCTGCGGTTTCGTCTGCCAGGAGGTCGCGCCAGCGAGGTTTAGGCTGGTGCCCGTGGAGGAAGGTGGAGTACAGTGGGGCGCGGTGGAGTGACAGGTGTCGAAGCTGCCAGCCAGGCGGTGGATCCCGATCTAGCCCGGCCCCGCTCAGGCGGGGCTGATCCGGGTGGGAGGTGAGAACCGTATGTTCCTCGGTACTCACGCACCCAAGCTGGACGACAAGGGGCGTCTGTTCCTCCCCGCGAAGTACCGTGACGAGCTCTCGGGGGGAGTCGTGATCACGAAGGGGCAGGAGCGCTGCCTTTACGTCTTCCCTATTGAGGAGTTCACCCGGATCACCGAGGCGCTGCGTAATGAGCCGGTTACGGCCAAGGGGGTGCGGGACAAGACCCGCATCCTGTTCGCAAGCGCCTCGGACGAGGTCCCCGACAAGCAGGGCAGGATCACCGTCCCGCCAGGCTTGCGGACCTATGCGGGGCTAACGCGTGACTGCGTGGTGATCGGGGCGAATACGCGGCTTGAGATCTGGGACGCCGAGGCCTGGGAGGCCTATCTGACGGCCCAAGAGGATTCCTACTCCGATGCGGACGAGGAGGTGCTGCCAGGGATCTTGTAAGCAAGCCGTCGGCTAGGCCGACGGCAACGATCGTGGAGGCCAGCCCGGCCTTCAGGATCGTGTGGGGGCCGGCGAGGTCTCCACTGGCTGTGGGGGCCGGCGAGGTCTCCACTGGCTGTGGGGGCCGGCGAGGTCTCCACTGGCTGTGGGGACCGGCGAGGTCTCCACTGGCTGTGGGGACCGGCGAGGTCTCCACTGGCTGTGGGGACCGGCGAGGTCTCCACTGGTTGTCCGGCGAGGTCTCCAATCCCGCGCTGCGGCTGCCTGGCTGGCGCCACTTCCCCGGTGCCAGACACGGCCCGCGACCATTTCGGTGCGCGGACGGAGACCCGACCGGGCGGCATGCCAGGGGCGGCCGGACGCGGGGACGGCGCCCTCAGGCAGAAGACCCGCGTGTCATCGCCCGTGAGAGGGCCGGCAAGTCCCGCTGCGAGGGTCAGCAAGAAGCCAAGGATACGGAGGGGTCGGGATGGGTGAGCCCGCCTACGCACACGTGCCGGTCATGGCCGGGCGCGTCGCGGACCTCCTCCTGCCAGCGTTCGAGCCGCGCGGCCAGGCATCCAAGCCCGCTGTCATGGTGGACGCCACTCTCGGCCGCGCCGGGCATGCCAGGCGGATGCTCGCGGCCCGCCCCGACCTGATCCTCATTGGGATCGATGCCGACGAGACGGCCATCGCCGAAGGGCGTGTGCTTGAAGCGGAGTACCCGGGCCGGGTGCGGCTCGCGCACGCCTTCTACGACGAGATCGGCGCGATCGTCGCCGACGCCGGATACCGCGAGGTCCAGGGCGTCCTGTTCGACCTCGGGGTTTCCTCTCCCCAGCTTGACGAGCTCGGCCGGGGCTTCTCCTACTCCCGCGACGCGCCCCTGGACATGCGCATGGACCAGTCGGCGGGCCGGACCGCCGCCGACATCGTGAACTCCTACAGTGCGGCCGAGCTTGCCCGCGTGCTCTTCGAGTACGGCGAGGAGCGGTTCGCCCGCCGGATCGCCGACTCGATCCTCAGGGAGCGGGGCCGGGAGCCGATCATCAGCACGTTGCGACTGGCGGGCATCGTGCGGGACGCGATACCCGCGGCGGCCAGGCGCACCGGCGGCAACCCCGCCAAGCGGACCTTCCAGGCGCTGCGCATCGAGGTCAACGATGAGCTTGGCGTGCTGCGGCGGGCACTGCCCGAGGCCCTTGACCTGCTTTCCCTGGGCGGGCGGATCGCCGTGCTCGCCTACCACTCGCTGGAGGACCGGCTGGTCAAGCGGGAGCTCGCGGCGCGGGTGGCCGACAACACGCCACCTGGCCTGCCGGTGCGGCCAGGCACCGTGCTGGCGGGGAAGGGCGGGGTCGCCGGGAGCGAGGTCACGCTGGGGCCGCAGTTCCGGCTGCTGACCAGGGGAGCCGAGCGCCCGGACGACCAGGAGATGACAGCCAACCCGCGGGCGGCGTCAGCCAGGCTGCGCGCGGCTGAGCGCATTGCCGGCCCGCGACGAGCGGGGAGCACACGAACTTGAGCGAGCGAGCGGACCGAGGAACGACAGGAGAGGGCGTCATGGAGCACGGCGAGGACCGCACCGCAGGCCGCAGCGCCAGGGGAAGCGGAACCGGGACGATCCCGAGACAGCGGCCGACGCGCCCGGCCACGTCACGAACGCGGCCCGCGCCGGGGGCCACGGGAGACCCGGGCATCCCGGCCGAGGCGGGCCAGGCGGCCCCGCGGCCCAGCGGGGCGCCGTCGGCCCGACGGCGGGTTCCGCCGCAGTTCTCCGGGGCCGCGCCGGCCGGGCGCGCGCCGGGGAAGGCCGCCGATCCGGCGACCGCGGCCCCCCGCGGCGCCCGGGGCGCTACCCGGCAGTCAGCCCGGCCGGCCCAGGCCCCAGCCGCGCCGCGCCGCACGCCTCCCCAGCCCGTCGCTGACGAGCCGCAGGCGGCCGCTGCTTCCGCGGCGCGCCGCCCGGCGCCGGCCGCGGCCACCGCCGGCGCGCGCGCCGCACAGAAGATGCCGTTCCTGCTGCTGGTCTGCGGACTGCTCGGCGGCGCGATGGCATCGGCCCTCGGCATCACGGTCACGCTGTCCTCGGGGTCCTTCCAGATCACCGGGCTGCAGCAGCAGGACAACCAGCTCGTACAGCAAAGCCAGTACCTGCAGGAGCAGGTCACCAGGGCAAGCTCGCCGACGGTGATCCAGCGGGAGGCCTACAACCTGGGGATGCGGCCGGTCGGCCTCATCCGGTACCTGGACCTGAACAACGGCCAGATCGAGACCGGTGGCGGCAACGGCGCCAGCGGGCAGACCCCGTGACACGGGCTGGCGGCCCGCCACGCGGGCCGCGCGGCCCGCGGCCCGCCACGTCCCGCCCGGGCGAGTCAAGGCCGGGTAGCGGGCCAGGCGGCAGCGGCTCAGGCACGCCAAGAGACGGCAGCGCGAGGGGCGGCTCTTCGCGGGACAGGCCCGCCGGGGCGGGCGGGTCCCGGGGTGCGGCCTCTCCGCGTTCAGGGGGCCAGCGGCCCGACGCGGCCCGCCCCGGCGCTAGCCGGGCGCGCGCGGGCGGGCCGGGGCGCGCCGCCGACAGGGGAGCGGGCCGCCCGATGGGGGGCCAGGGCGGGGGCGTGGCCGGGGACAGGGCGCGCCGCGGTCGGCCGGCCGGGCCGGTCCGCCAGCCGCCGCCGCGCTGGCTGATCACCAGGAAGGGCGACCCGGGCCGCCGGCTGGCGGTGATGCTGGTCGCCATCGCGTTCGTGCTGACCCTTTTCGGCGGGCGGCTCGTCCAGTTGCAGGGCATGCAGTCAGCCACCTACCGCAAGCTGGCCAACGCGGAGCAACTGCACAAGCTGCCCCTGCCTGGGCTGCGGGGCAGCATCTACAGCTCAGACGGGCAAGAGCTCGCGATGACCCTGGAGACATCCACGGTGACCGCTGACCCGGCCCAGATGACCGCCGCCGACATGCCCGGCTACGCGGCCAAGCTGGCCGGCCCGCTTGGGCTGACCAGCCAGCAGGTGCTGTCCATGCTGCAGCACCCGCCTTCGAAGGACTGGGTGGTGCTCAGCCCGTCCGGCGGCATTCCAGCCTCGGCGGGCAGCAAGATCAACGGGCTGGACATTCCCGGCATCATCACGCAGCCGAGCTACACCCGCGAGTACCCCGACGGCACCGCGACCGCCAACGTGGTCGGCTACACCCAGACGTCAAGTAACGGCGTGATCACCGGCCAGCAGGGCATCGAGGCGGAGTACAACCGCCTGCTGACCGGGCACAACGGCAGCGAGGTGGTGTACGCGGGCACCAATGGCGAGCCGATCCCGCTCAAGGGCGGCATGCTCACCCCCGCGGTCAACGGCGGCTCCGTCACGCTGACCATCAACTCCGCGCTGCAGTACCAGGCGCAATCGGCCTGCCAGAAGCAGGTCGAGGCCATGCACGCCAGGGACTGCACCGTCGTGATCATGCAGCCGAAGACCGGGGACATCCTGGCCATGGCCCAGTGGCCGCAGTCATTCCAGCCGGGCGCGGCCCAAAGCCAGCCCTGCCAGTCAACCGGGTCAGGCAACCCGGCGTGCTGGGAGGATCTTCCGCTGCAGGCCATCTTCGAGCCGGGGTCCACCGCCAAGGTGATCACCGCCGCCGCCGCGCTTGAGCACGGCAGCCCGCAGCAGACGCCGATGACGGCCTACGGCATCCCCTACGGGATCACCGAGGGCGGCCAGGTCATCCACGACTCCGAGTGGCACCAAAACGAGCGGTACACGATCGCGGGGATCATCGCCAACTCGAGCAACGTCGGCATGGCCCAGGTCGCCAACACGATCACCCCAGCGCTCCAGTACGACTACCTGAAGGCCTTCGGCCTGGACCAGCCGACGGGGCTGAACCTTCCGCAGGCCGACGGAAACCTGCCCGAGCCGTCTCAGTGGTGGCCGGACGAGCGGTACACGCTCGCCTACGGGCAGGGCGTCGACGTCAACGCGGTGCAGATGGCCAGCGTCTACGCCACCCTCGCGAACGGCGGGGTGCGGGTGACGCCGCGCATCGTGGCCAGCACCACCAGCTCTGCCGGCAAGGTCACGCCGGCCCCGTCGTCGTCGTCGCGCCGGGTGATCCAGCCGACGACGGCCAAGGAGCTGCTTGAGATCCTGCAGCAGGTACCGGGGGTGGACGCCTCCGCCAACATCGACGTGGGGGTGATCCCCGGCTACGCGATCGCGTCGAAGACGGGCACCTCCAACGAGTACAACCCAAGCTGCCCGAAGTCGGATGATCTGTGCGAATACGGGTCCAGTTACATTGGGATGGCACCCGGTGACGTTCCGCAGGTCGTCGTCGCGGTCAACGTCCAGGACCCGGAAAAGCAGTTCGGCTACTTCGGGGACGTCGTGGCAGGCCCCGTCTTCAACCAGGTCATGAAGGACGCGATCCAGACCCTGCAGATCCAGCCAGACGAGCCCACAGTCCCTTATGTCCGGCTCAACGCGCCCTGATTCCGGGTACTCTCTGGTCGTGATCCGACCCGCCCGTATCCAGGCGCGGCCGCTTTCCGGACTCGGCGAGCTTCTCGGCATCAGCGCTAGCCCGGGAGGGCGACCCCGCGGGGCCTCTCGCGGCGCTGGCCCCGAGGGGCGGCCACCCGGTACCTCTCGCGAGTACGCTGCGCCGGGCATTACCGGTGTGACGCTGGACTCGCGGCAGGTCCAGCCGGGTGACCTGTACGCCGCCCTGCCCGGCGAGCGCGCCCACGGCGCCGACTTCAGTCGTGAGGCCGTGGCTCGCGGCGCCGTCGCGATCCTGACCGATCCGGTCGGCCGTGACCGGGCCGCCCCCTACGGCGTGCCTGTCTTCGTGGTCGCATCGCCAAGGGAGCGGCTGGCCGAGGTCTCTTGCTGGGTATACGGCGACCCGTCCACCCGGATGCGGCTCATCGGGATCACAGGGACGAGCGGCAAGTCGACGTCCAGCTACCTGGCTGAGGCCGGGCTGCGCGCCGCCGGGCACGTGACCGGGCTGATCGGCGGCGTGGAACTGCGGGTCGGCGGGGACAAGATCGCCAGCAAGCTCACCACGCCCGAGGCCCCTGACCTGCAGGCCCTGTTCGCGCTCATGGTGGAGCGCGGCGTGACCGCCGCGGCGATGGAGGTGTCCTCGCACGCCCTGGCCCTCAGCCGGGTGGCGGGAACCCGCTACGACGTCGCGGTGTTCACCAACCTGTCCCAGGATCACCTGGACTTCCACCCGACCTTCGAGGACTACTTCCAGGCCAAGGCACAGCTGTTCACGCCGCGTTACACCTCGGTTGGGGTAATCAACGTCGCGGACCGCTACGGGCGGCGCCTGGCGGCCGAGGCATCCATCCCGGTCACGACCTTCTGCGCGCAATCAGGGGCAGAAGGTTACTGGGGGGCCGACTGGCAGGCCCACGACGTGCGCTCAGGCGCGGACGGCTCGACCTTCCGCGTGATCGGTCCCGGCGGGGTGGAGGCCGACGCGTCGGTGAGCCTGCCCGGCCCGTTCAACGTGGCCAACGCCCTCGGCGCGATCGTGGCGCTTGTCGAGGCCGGGGTGCGGCTGTCTGACGCGGTCGCGGGGATCGCGACCTGCCAGGGAGTGCCGGGCCGGCTCCAGCGGGTGGCCGGCAGCCCGCCCGACGCGTTCGTCGACTACGCGCACAAGCCCGGCGCCGTCGAGGCGGTGCTGCGGGCGCTGCGCGAGGTGACGGCGGGCGACCTGATCATCGTGCTCGGCTGCGGCGGGGACCGGGACAGGGGCAAGCGCCCGCTGATGGGGGCGGCCGCCGCCTCGCTCGCCGACGTGGCCGTCTTGACCAGCGACAATCCCCGGTCGGAAGATCCCGTGGCGATCCTTGATGAGATGCTGCACGGGGTAATGGAGGTTCCGAGGGCGGAGCGGGCCCGGGTCATCGTCGAGCCGGACCGCGGCGCGGCTATCAACCTCGCCGTGGGCATGGCGGGGAAGGGGGACGTGGTGCTTGTGGCCGGGAAAGGGCATGAGACCGGGCAGTACGTCGGGGACTCCGTGCTGCCATTCGATGACACGGCCGTGACCGCCGAGGCGATCGCCCGGCTTGGCTCCCCGGAGGCCCTGGCATGATCAGGCTGACCCTCGCGGAGATCGCCGCCGTCACCGGGGGAAGGCTGGCGGGTGCCACACCGGACGTCGCCGTGACCGGGCCGGTCGTGATCGACTCAAGGAAGGCCCAGCCGGGCGGGCTGTTCGCCGCCATCGCCGGGGAGCACGCCGACGGCCACGACTTCGCCGCGGCGGCCGTCGGCCTCGGCGCCGCCGTGGTGCTGGCCGAGCGCCCGCTGGACGGCGTGCCTTGCGTTGTCGTTCCCGACGTGACGGACGCACTGGCGCTGCTGGCCAAGGAAGCGGTGTCCCGGCTGGTGTGCCCGCCGTCCCCGGCAAGCCCCGGCCTGGCCGTCGCCGGGATCACTGGCTCCTCGGGCAAGACGTCGACCAAGGACGTCACCGCTCAGCTGTGCGAGCGGCTCGGCCCGACGGTCGCGCCAGAGGGATCGCTCAACAACGAGATTGGCTTGCCGCTGACCGTGCTGCGGGCCAGCGAGGAGACCCGCTTCCTCGTGCTTGAGATGGCCGCCCGCGGGCCTGGCCACATCGCGGAGCTGTGCCGGATCGCCCCGCCGAGGATCGGCGCCGTGCTGAACGTGGGACGAGCCCACGCCGGGGAGTTCGGGTCGCTTGAGACCGTGGCCAAGGCCAAGGGAGAGCTGGTCGAGGCGCTGCCAGGCGCGGCCGGCGGCGGCGTCGCCATCCTCAACGCCGACGACCCCAGGGTGCTTGCCATGGCAGACCGCACCGCCGCCCGGGTGGTGACGTTCAGCGCCGCTCCCCGCTCCCGCTCAGGGCCGCGGGAAGCTGACGTCCGTGCGGCCGAGATCACCCTCGACGACCTGGGCCGCGCGTCGTTCCGGCTGGCGATGCCTGGGGGCATGGCGCCGGTGCGCCTGCGGCTGCACGGGGCGCACCACGTGGCGAACGCGCTCGCCGCCGCCGCCATCGCCGCCGAGCTCGGCATGGACGTGCCGGCCATCGCCGACGCGCTGTCGCAGGCCGAGGCGCGCAGCGGCAAGCGGATGGACCTGCGGGAGCGGGCCGACGGCGTGCTGGTGATCAACGACGCCTACAACGCCAACCCGGACTCCATGCGGGCCGGGATCGAGGCCCTAGGCCACATGATCAGCCGCGGGCGGCGCGGCATCGCGGTGCTTGGCCACATGGCCGAGCTTGGCGACATCGCCGAGGCTAGCCACTTCGAGGCGGGCCGCCAGGCCGCGCAGGCCGGGGTGGCTATCCTGGCCGCGGTGGGTGAGTCGGCCGACGCCGCCGTGCGCGGTGCGCGGTCGGTGCCGGAGTGGCAGGGACAGGCGGCAGGCCTGCCGGACCCGGCGGCCGCTATTGACATGCTGCGAAACCAATTGCGAAGCAATGACGTCGTCCTAGTGAAAGCATCGAAGGCAGCCGGACTTTGGGAAGTCGCCGACGGGCTGCTTGCGGAGGTTGACCGGTGAAGACCATCCTCTTGTCCGCCGCGATCTCATTGGTCGTCGCGCTGGTCGGCACGAAGCCGACCATCACGATCTTGCGCAAGCGCAAGCTCGGCCAGCAGATCAGAACCGACGGGCCCCAGGCACACCTGGGCAAGAGCGGCACGCCCACCATGGGCGGCATCATGATCATCATCGCGTCCCTGGTCGGCTACGTCGCGGGCCACCTGCTGACGGATGATCCGATGTCCGCCTCCGGCGTGCTTGTGCTTTTCTTGATGACCGGCCTCGGCCTTGTTGGCTTTATTGATGACTTCATCAAGCTCTTCCTGCGCCGCAGCCTCGGGCTGCGCAGCGGGGCCAAGCTCGCCGGGCAGGGGATCGTCGGCGCGATCTTCGCGATACTCGCGCTGCACTTCCCCGACGGCTATGACCTGACCCCGGCGTCCGACCGGCTGTCGTTCCTTGCTGACTTCGGCATCACTATCGGCCCGATCCTCTTTGTCCTTTGGGTGCTGCTCATGACGGCCGGCTTCTCCAACGCGGTGAACCTGACCGACGGCCTCGACGGACTAGCCTCAGGCGCGTCTATCATCGTCCTGGCCGCCTACGTGATCATCGGGAACTGGCAGCTGCGCAACGACTGCACCACCGCGCTGTCGGCCAACTGCTACCAGGTACGCGACCCGCTTGACGCCGCCGTGGTCGCCGCCGTCGTCATGGGCGCCTGTTTCGGTTTCCTATGGTGGAACGCTCCGCCCGCCAAGATCTTCATGGGCGACACCGGCTCGCTTGCCCTCGGCGGCGCGCTGGCGGGACTGGCCATCGTTACCCGCACCGAACTGCTGCTGCTCCTGCTGGGCGGGCTGTTCGTGATCATCACCCTGTCGGTCGTCATCCAGGTCGGTTCCTACAAGATGACCCACAAGCGGGTGTTCCGCATGGCACCACTGCAGCATCACTTCGAGCTAGCCGGCTGGGCCGAGACAACGATCGTCGTCCGGTTCTGGCTGATCGCCGGCATGTTCGTCGCCCTCGGCCTGGGCATCTTCTACGTCGGCTGGTTCCCTAAGTAGGGCAGGCAGTACCGCCCGGGGAGCCCGCGCTGGGTCCCCCGGGCGCCGCCGCCTACGGCCAGCTGCGCAGCGCCTGGCCGATGTCGGCCAGCAGGTCCCCGACCGGCTCGATGCCCGCCGATAGCCGGATCAGCGACGCGGGCGCGGTCTCCCCGGCCCAGCGGGCCCGCCGCTCCCAGGTCGACTCGACGCCGCCGAAGCTGGTCGCGGGGACGATGAGCCGCGCCGCGGCCACGACCGCGTCGCCATCGGCCGCCGTGCCGGGGCCGCCGTCGCGGTCAGTCAGCTCGAAGGACAGCAGGGGGCCGTGCCCGTTCGGCATCTGGAAATGAGCAAGGTCCGCGGTCGCCCGGCTGGTTCCCGGGTAGTGGACCGCCCGGACCCGTGGTTGGGCCAGCAGGAACTCCGCGATCTCCTGGGCGTTGTCGGACTGCCTGGAGATCCGCAGCGGCAGCGTCTTAAGGCCGCGCAGCACCAGCCAGCTCTCGAACGCTCCGAGGATGGCACCGCCGCTGGTCCGCCAGTCCCGCACGGCCGCGAGCAGTCCCTCATCGCGGCTGACGACGGCCCCGCCGAGCACGTCCGAGTGGCCGGAGATGGACTTCGTCAGCGCGTAGACGGACGCGATCGCCCCGAAGTCCAGCGGCTTTTGCAGCAGCCCGGTGGCGACCGTGTTGTCCACCACCATCGGCGCGCCCGCGCTCGCCGCGATCGCCCCGAGTCGCTTCAGGTCCGCCACCCGCAGCAGCGGGTTGGTCGGCGTCTCCGCCCACAGCACCGACGGCGCTCCGGCCAGGGACCGCTCCACCGCGGCCAGGTCGAGGATGTCGGTGGCCACTGCCTCCGCGCCGTGCGGCCGGAGCCTGGCCGCCATCGTCCGCGTGTTGTAGTAGCCGTCATCGGGGAACACGATCCGCTGCCGCCCGCCCGCCAGCGCCAGCATCAGCGCCATCGACGCCGCCTGGCCCGAGGCGAATGTGACGGCGCCGGCGTCCTCCATCGCCCCAAGCGCGGCCTCGACCGCCTCCCAGCCCGGATTGGCGATCCGCCCGTAACCGCGGGCCAGGTCGGGCTGGCCCTGCGAGACGTAGGTGCTTGTCGCCAGCAAGGGCGGGGACAGCGGAGCGCCCGCGTCCCGCTCGGTGCCCGCGTGGACGATCCGTGCCTCCACCGTGAAATCCATGAGGCCATTGTCCGCTACCCGGACGCGCGTGACTCCCGCCGGGCACGGCAAGCCGATCTGCCCGCGGTGGCGCGGGAGTCGTGGCGACAGTTGCGCGACACGCGCCGGATGTGCCGGGAATGAGCGGGTGTCCCTAGGAAACTTGAAGCCATGCAAGCCCGCGCTCTTCCTGATCTTGATCTTGCCACCGGGGCCGACGCCGAGCAGCCCGGCCCGGGCGGCGAGTCATCGGGCCTGCCGGAAAGCACGGGTGGCCTGCGTGCCCGGGTGCACACGGTGCGCGAGCTTATCGCGCGGCCGCTCACGCCCTATTACCTGATTCTCGGTATCACCGCGCTGCTGCTGATGCTCGGCTTGGTCATGGTGCTGTCGACCGGGTCAATCAGGGACCTGACCGCCGGCGAGTCGCCGTACTCGGACTTCATCCACCAGCTGATCGGAGTGCTGGTCGGAATCCCGATCACCTGGCTGGCGGCCCGGTCGTCGCCGCGGGTGTTCCGTGCGGCGGCCTACCCGCTGCTGGCGATCTCGATCGTCGGCCTCGGGCTGACGCTCATCCACGGCGTCGGCCAGGAGGTCAACGGCGCGTCCCGCTGGATACAGCTCGGGCCGGTACAGTTCCAGCCATCCGAGCTGGCCAAGCTGGCGCTGGTGCTGTGGGGGGCGGACCTGCTCGCCCGCAAGGAGAAGCTCGGCATGCTGATGGACTGGCGCCACATGCTCGTCCCGCTGATGCCGGTGACCGGGCTGCTGGCGATGCTGATCATGATCGGCGACGATCTGGGGACCACCTGCGTCATCGTGATCATCTTCCTGGCCCTGCTGTGGGTGGCCGGCGCACCGGGGCGGGTATTCACCCTCATGCTCATCTTGATGGGGCTTGTCCTGGTGCTGCTGATGGTGACCCAGCCCTACCGGATGGCCCGCCTCACCGGCTTCCTTTCCCCGCAATCCAACCCGCTGGGCGTGAATCAGCAGGGCATCCAGGGCCAGTGGGCGATCGGCTCCGGCGGGCTGTTCGGCGTCGGCCTCGGGGCCGGCGGCGCCAAGTGGGGCTGGGTGCCAGAGAGCTGGAGCGACTTCATCTTCGCGATCGTCGGCGAGGAACTCGGGCTGGTCGGGACGCTGTGCGTCATCGCGCTGTACGGTGCGCTCGCCTACGCCGGGCTGCGGGTGGCGCGCCGGGCCACCGACAGCTTCTCCCGGCTGGCTGCTGCGGCCATCACGATCTGGATCGTCATGCAGGCGGTGGTCAACATGGGCGCGGTGATCGGGGTGCTGCCGATCACGGGAATCCCGCTGCCGCTTGTCTCCGAGGGGTTGTCGTCCGTGCTCGTGACCATGATCGCGCTGGGCATGCTTATGTCTTTCGCCCGGCGCGAGCCGGGAGCCAGGGAAGCTTTGGCCGCACGTGGCCCCAGTGTCAGGGAACACGTTCTAAGCTGGCCTGGCCGAGGTAAATAGCGGTGACGGACCCGCCGGGTATACATGGTCACGGGACCCGGATTACGAGCGAGGAGCGTGGTATGAGGGTTGTTCTTGCCGGCGGGGGATCAGCCGGGCACATCGAGCCGGCTCTCGCGCTCGCTGATGCCCTGCGGCAGGCCGACAGGAGCATCTCGGTGACGTGCCTGGGCACAGAACGCGGTCTGGAAACCCGCCTGGTGCCTGCCCGCGGCTACGACCTCGAGCTGATTCCGCCGGTGCCGCTGCCCCGGAGCGTCACCCCGCAGCTGCTGACCGTTCCCGGCCGCCTGGCCGGAGCGGTCCACAAGGCCGGGCAAGTCCTGGACAAGGTCCAGGCGGACGTGCTCGTCGGCTTCGGCGGCTACGTCTCGACGCCGGCTTACCTCGCGGCCAAGCGGCACAACGTGCCGATCGTGGTGCATGAGGCGAACCCGAGGCCCGGCATCGCCAACCGGCTCGGCGCGATGCTTACCACGCACGTCTACACCTCACAGCCCGAGACGCAGCTACGGAACGCGCAGTGCATCGGGCTGCCGATCCGGCGCCAGATCGCGGAGCTTGACCGGCTGGCGCTGGGCGATCAGGCCCGGGCGCACTTCGGCCTGCGTACCGACATGCCGGTGCTGCTGGTCACGGGGGGCTCCCAGGGAGCCCGCTCGCTGAACCAGGCGCTGGCCGGCGCCACCAGCGCTATCCGGGCGGCTGGAGTGCAGATCCTGCACGTGACCGGCCCGAAGAACGCCAACGAGGTCTCCGCGCCGGCCGGCGACGTTCCCTACGTCGCCGTTCCCTACGTCGACCGGATGGACCTCGCCTACGCCGCCGCGGACTTCGCGCTGTGCCGGGCGGGCGCGATGACCTGCGCCGAGCTGACCGCGGTGGGACTTCCCGCCGCGTATGTACCCCTGCCGATCGGCAACGGCGAGCAGCGGCTCAACGCCCTGCCCATCGTGCAGCGCGGCGGCGGCCTGCTCGTGGACGACGCGGAGCTGACTGCGGACTGGATCAGGTCGAGCCTGCTGCCGGTGCTGACCAACATCGACCGGGTCGTGAGCATGTCGGAGGCCGCCGCCTCGCTCGGGCGCAAGAACGCGGACCGGGCGCTCGCGGCGGCTGTCATCGCGGCGGCCGCGAGCTTCGCGGCATCGGGAGACGGTGGCATGCCGGCCGTGGACCCCGGCCCCCAGGCGCAGGCGCAGGTGCCGCCGGCCGCCCCGGCCGCCCCGGCTGCCTGGGGCACGCAAGCCGGGGAGCAAGCCCCCGGCGACCCGGCCTCCTTCCAGTCGGCGCCGGTCCCTGAGGGTGGCTTCTTCCAGCCCACCGGCCAGCGCGCGGCGAGCCAGCGCGCTGCGGGCCTGCGGCCGGCCAGCCAGCCAGCGCTGCGCCAGGGTGCGGCAGGCCAGCCGCTAGGGCCGGGTCCTGGTGGACAGCGCCCCGGGCCGGGACGGCACCGGCAGGTGCGGTGATCCGCTCACCCCGGCCGGGGTGAGCGGCCGGACCGCCGGGCCACGGTCGGCCAGCACGGCGACTGGACAAGCTAATAACAGCAACAGGTATCCCTGGCTGGCCGGCTGCCGGCCAGTCCCGCGAAGGAGAGCAGTACCTGATGGCGCTCGTCAAGCCCGCCGAAGTCCCTGCGCTTAGCGACCTGGGGCGGGTGCACCTCGCTGGTATCGGCGGGGCAGGAATGTCCGCGATCGCGCGGGTGATGCTGGCCCGGGGCCTGGCGGTCTCTGGCAGCGACGCGGCCGAGTCCGCGACGCTGAAGGAGTTGGAGTCGCTCGGCGCGCGGGTGCACCTCGGCCAGCGCGCGGCCAACCTGGCCGACGCGCAGACCCTCGTCGTGTCCAGCGCCATCAGGGAGGACAATCCCGAGCTCGCCGAGGCCCGCCGCCGTGGGCTGCGGGTGCTGCACCGGGCCGGCGCGCTCGCCGCCCTCACGGCTGGCCGGCGTGTCATCGCCGTTACGGGGACGCACGGCAAGACCACGACCACCTCGATGATCACCACGATCCTCCTCGGTGTCGGCGCGGCACCCGGCTACGCCATCGGCGGGACGCTCGCCTCGACCGGGGTCAACGCGGCCGACGGGGCAGGCACCGACTTCGTCCTCGAGGCCGACGAGAGCGACGGGTCGTTCCTGATGCTGTCGCCGGACGCCGCCGTCATCACCAACGTGGACGCCGATCACCTGGACAACTACGGAACGGTCGAGGCCTATCGTGCGTCATTCAGCCGGTTCTGTGACCGGATCGCCCCCGGCGGGCTGCTGGTCACCTGCGCCGATGACCCGGGTGCTGGCGAGGTCGCCAGCTACGCACGCGGCCGCGGGCTGCGGGTGGTCACCTACGGCACGCTCCCAGGGGCCGACTACCTGGCCCGCGACATCCAGGTGGCGGGCATGACCACCAGCTTCACGGTGACGTGTGCCGGGACCTCGGTTGCGGTCACGCTCCAGGTTCCTGGCAGCCACTACGTGCTGAACGGCACGGCCGCCCTGGCCGCCGCGGCTGAGCTTGGCATCGCGCCCGGCCAGGCCGCGGCCGCGCTTGGCGGCTACCAGGGCGCGGGCCGCCGGATGGAGCCCAAGGGGGAGGCGGGCGGCGTCCGCGTGGTGGACACCTACGCTCACCACCCCGTCGAGCTTGTCGCCGACCTGGCGGCGGCCAGGCAGATCGCCGCGGGAGGCCGGGTGGTCGCCGTGTTCCAGCCGCACCTGTACAGCCGGACCCGGATCTTCGCGGCCGAGTTCGCGGCGGCGCTCGGGCAGGCGGACGTGGCGGTCATCCTGGACGTGTACGCCGCGCGCGAGGACCCCGAGCCCGGCATCTCCGGCCGCCTGGTCGCCGATGCCGTACCCGGTGTGGCGCACTACGTCCCGATGGCAGCGGACGTTCCGCGCTTCGTCGCGTCCATCGCGGTGCCCGGTGACCTTGTGCTGACGATGGGAGCCGGCGACGTCACCCGGCTGGGGCCGCTGATACTTGAAGAGCTCGCGGCCCCGCGGGGCGCGGCGGGCACCGGGGCGGCCGGCGAGTGACCACGGACGATCGGGAGCCTGCGGGCACTGCCCAGGCGCGGGAGGGCGCCCGGCCGGTCCAGGCCTCCGAGGGCACCAGCCCTACGGCCACCCTGGGAAGTGGCGGCGCCACCACCCGCGCTGCGGCCGACCTCGGAAACCGTGCCCGCGGGCCGGCCCGGCGGCCCAGCCGGGCGAGTCGCTGGCGGGCGGCGTTCTTCGTGCTCGCGCTGGTCGCCATCCTGGGCGCGACCGGCTGGGCGCTGCTCGGGTCCCGGCTGCTTGTCGTCCGGGTGATCTCCGTGACGGGCACCCACCTGGTGTCGGGCACGCAGGTCATCGCGGCGGCGGACGTGCCACCGGGCACACCGCTTATCAGGGTCGACCCGGCCCAGGTGGCAGCCAGGGTTGAGGCCATCAGGCAGGTCGCCTCGGCCAAGGTGACTAAGGACTGGCCGGACGGGCTGTCGATCACGGTGCGCGAGCGCGTCGCCGTCATGGCCGTCCGGGTCCCGGGCGGGTACGACCTTCTGGACCCCGATGGGGTCATCGTGACCGGGCCGACTGCGGATCCCCGCCGGCTGCCGCTGCTGGTGACCTCCCTGCCCGGCGGCCAGTTGCGCGGCGACCCCGGCGTCGCGGCCGTGGCTCAGGTGCTCGCCGCGCTGCCGTCGTGGCTGTCCACGCAGGTGGGGAAGGCGGCCGTGCAAGAGCCCGCTGGCGCTGGCGGCGCGCGGGCCGCGGGCCTGGCCCCATCGGTGACCCTCTACCTTTCTGGCGGCCGGACCGTGGTGTGGGGCGACGCCGCAGGCTCCGGAGCCAAGGCACGTGAGCTTGCCATCCTGATGCGCGACGGGGCGAGCTACTACGACCTGAGTGCCCCAGGGACCGTCATCACGAGGTGAGCCGGCCGACGGCCTGCTCCCATCGGAGAGCTATATTTCCCTTGAGGGCAATGTCGCCTAAGGGCGCGATGTCGTCTTTCGCAGATGCCATCTCGGAGCGCCGGTCGTTATCGGGGCAGCAGCCGAGTCGTCTCCGCCGCATGTTGTCCGCGACACGATGAAGAGGTTCGCGCGTGGTTAGTTGACCCTGGTGGCCAGCCACCTTACTGTCCCTATCAATCGTAGGACAGCATAACTCTAAATCTCAACCTGAAGGTGAAGCCCGGCGGAGCGGAGTAAAACGCCAGGCCACCCCGGGGCCGGGGACAGGGCCGGGCCGGCTCACGAAGCCAAGCCAGCCCGGTAAGTTGGACGAGCGGAAAGGTACCCTCCTCGTGGCAGCACCGCAGAACTATCTGGCGGTCATCAAGGTCGTCGGAATCGGCGGGGGCGGCGTCAACGCCGTCAATCGCATGATCGAAGAGGGGCTCAAGGGCGTCGAGTTCATCGCGATTAACACCGATGCGCAAGCCTTGCTGATGAGCGATGCCGACGTCAAGCTCGACGTGGGGCGCGAGCTCACCAGGGGCCTCGGCGCCGGGGCGAACCCGGACGTCGGCGCTCGGGCCGCCGAGGATCACCGGGAGGAGATCGAGGAGGTCCTCAAGGGGGCCGACATGGTCTTCGTCACCGCGGGTGAGGGCGGCGGTACCGGGACCGGTGGTGCGCCCGTGGTCGCGTCGGTCGCCCGGTCCCTGGGCGCGCTGACCATCGGCGTGGTGACCCGCCCCTTCGGCTTTGAGGGCAAGCGCCGGGCGGTCCAGGCGGAGGCCGGCATCGAGCGGCTCCGGGCCGAGGTTGACACGCTGATCGTCATCCCGAATGACCGGCTGCTGTCCATTTCCGACCGGCACGTCAGTGTCCTTGACGCGTTCAAGGCGGCCGATCAGGTGCTGCTTTCTGGTGTCCAGGGCATCACCGACCTGATCACCACGCCGGGCCTGATCAACCTCGACTTCGCCGACGTCAAGTCGGTCATGTCCGGCGCCGGGTCCGCCCTGATGGGCATCGGGTCCTCGCGCGGCGACGACCGGGCTATCGCGGCCGCGGAGATGGCGATCTCCTCGCCTCTGCTCGAGGCCTCGATTGACGGGGCCCACGGCGTGCTGCTGTCTATCCAGGGTGGCTCTGACCTCGGACTGTTCGAGATCAACGAGGCCGCCCAGCTCGTCTCCAACTCCGCGGCGGTCGACGCCAACATCATCTTCGGCGCCGTCATCGACGACGCGCTCGGTGACGAGGTGCGGGTGACCGTCATCGCGGCCGGGTTCGACGAGCCGCACCCGTCACGCCCGACGACCACCAGCTCCGCCGCCCGCCCGCCCGCCTCGTCCAGCTGGGCGGGAACGAGCGCGGGCACGGGCGGGAGCGTCGGCTCGTCCACATCTTCCGCGGGCAGTACCCCGGCGGACTCGGCGAGCAGCTACGGCGGCTCCGCCGTTACCACTGGTCAGGCCGCCGGCACCGGCTCGGCCCCCGGTGGCCCGGTCACTGGTGCCGCGAGCACAGGCACCTATGGCATCCCTGGCAGTGGCTACGGCGACTCCGCCGGCGGGTACGGCAGTTCCGCTGGCGGGCTCTCTGCTCCCGTTCCGGCTGCCGGGAGCCCGGGCGAGCCGGTCGCAGAGGCCACGATGCCGCCGTCGAAGATCCCGGCCGCTAGTTACGTGCCGGCCCCGGTCGCCTTCGTCTCCGGCGACGACGAGGATGACGACTACCCGGCTTCGGCTACCCCCGGTTACGGTGATGACGGCGGGGACGGTTCGCACGCCGGGCCGGAGCCATCCGGCTTCCGCCGTCCTGACCCGGTCCGGCCGGCGGCAGAGAAGGTCTTCGACGTCCCCGCGTCCAAGCGGCGACCGGTGGTCTTCGAGGAGGACGACGACCTGGATGTGCCCGACTTCCTCAAGTGATCCCAGCGGGCTGGTCGGCAACCGGAGGCATGAGCTCGCCGGGCACCTGACCCAGATCCAGGACCGGATCTCTAAGGCGTGCGCCGTCAGTGGCCGCGACGCGGGTGAGATCACGCTGATTGCGGTGACCAAGACCTACCCGGCCACGGATGTCCGCCTGCTGAATGAGCTTGGCCTGCGCCACTTCGGCGAAAACCGTGACCAGGAAGCGGCCGCCAAGGCAGCCGCCTGCGCTGGCCTGGACATCACCTGGCACTTCGTGGGCCAGCTCCAGACCAGGAAGGCCGGCAGCGTCGCCAGGTACGCCGACGTCATCCACTCGGTCGACCGGGCACGGCTGGCCAGCCACCTCGGTGCCGCGGTCAGGGCGGCCGGCCGGGAGATCAGCTGTCTCGTCCAGGTCAGCATTGACGGGGACCCGGCACGGGGCGGGGTCCCATCGGCAGGGGTGGCGCCGGTGGCGGAGGCCATCGAGGCCGAGCCAGGGCTGGTGCTCGGGGGAGTGATGGCGGTCGCACCGATCGGCATGGAGCCGGTTGTCGCCTTTGAGGCGCTTCGTCACTGTTCGGATGTGGTGCGCGGCATACGGGCGGAGGCGGGCATCATCTCGGCCGGCATGAGCGCTGACATGGAGGACGCGATCGCGTGTGGCGCGACACACCTGAGAATCGGTACGGCGTTGCTCGGCGCCAGAAAGGCTCCAGTCCTGTAATGTCCGTCGCATTGGGTGTGTTCGGGTTACGCGGCTACGCGTGGGTGTGGCACGACGGAGGACT
>Ga0335072_10002525_pt1 | contig 28314 bp, 28 predicted proteins | sample Lox_Sample_21_FD_206725 | JGI IMG/M metagenome (GOLD analysis project Ga0335072, IMG submission 206725) | Soil microbial communities from Loxahatchee National Wildlife Refuge, Florida, United States - Lox_Sample_2.1 | ecosystem: Environmental > Terrestrial > Soil > Wetlands | place: USA... | reverse complement strand
GCGTATGGTAATGCGGCGCGGCCAGCACACCAGCCGCGTGATTGAGGCGATGCGCGTGCCCGGGCTGGAGACGCCGGATGAGCTGAAGGCGGAAGAATCGGGAAGCGCCAGCGATGTGCTGATGGCGGAAGAGACGGGATTCGAGTAGCAGAACGAGGAATAGCCACCAGGGATACAAAGCAGACCCTCCGCTCCGCGTCGCAAGCGGCGCTGCGGTGGGGATGACAATCTCAGCAGAAAAGGAAAACAGAATGGCAGCGAAGACGTATCACGATGGCGACGCGGATTTGTCGTTGATTCAGCAGAAAAAGGTTGCGGTCATTGGTTATGGCTCGCAGGGACATGCCCACGCGCTGAACCTGAAGGACTCCGGCGTGGACGTCCGTGTCGGATTGCCGGCGACAAGCAAGTCCGTCGATAAAGCGAAAAAGGCCGGGCTGCAGGTCAGCTCCGTCAGCGACGCCGCGGCGTGGGCGGACGTGATCATGATCCTGACGCCGGATCACTCGCAGGGCGAGACGTACGCGAAGGAGATCGCGCCACACATGAAGAAGGGCAAGACCATCATGTTTGGGCATGGCTTCAACATCCGCTTCGGGCAGATCAAGCCTCCTGCCGATGTCGACGTCTCGATGGTCGCGCCGAAGGGCCCCGGACATCGCGTGCGCGAAGTGTTCATCGAAGGCGGCGGCGTACCGTGCCTGATCGCCGTGGAGCAGAACGCGTCGGGCAAGGCGAAGGAGCTGGCGCTGTCGTATGCCAAAGGCATTGGGGGAACGCGCGGCGGCGTGCTGGAGACGACCTTTGCCGAGGAGACCGAAACCGATCTGTTCGGCGAGCAGGCAGTGCTGTGCGGCGGAACGTCGGCGCTGGTGAAGGCGGGATTCGACACGCTGGTCGCCGCCGGATATCAGCCGGAGATCGCGTACTTCGAGTGCCTGCACGAGCTGAAGCTGATCGTCGATCTGATGTATCGCGGTGGGCTCGCCTATATGCGCTACTCGATCTCCGATACCGCGGAATACGGCGACTACACGGCGGGTCCGCAGATCGTGACGGACCAGACGCGCGCCGAGATGAAGAAGCTGCTCGCCGAGATCCAGGACGGCACGTTTGCGAAAAAGTGGATCGAAGAAAACAAAACGGGCCGCAAAAATTTCACCGAGACACGCAAGAAGGAAGCCGGACTGCTGGTGGAAGAAGTGGGCGCACGGTTGCGGGCGGCCATGCCCTTCCTCGATCCGGTGGTGGTGAAGGATGGTGTTCCACAACCCGCGACGCCAGAGTCGGAAACCGTGAACGCGTAAAGGCGGGGCACGGGTTACGGGTTCCTGGTTGCGAAGAAGCAGGGATACATGGCGGTACGCTGGCTGATGGTCGCAGTGGTCATGGCAATCCTGAGTAGCAGAGGCTATGCTCAGGCGAAGCTCACCTGCCCGGTGGTGCCGAAGACGCTGGATGCGATGAAAAACTGCTACCGGCCGCTGCTCGTCTTCAGTGCGAACGGAGACGACGCGCGTCTAAAGCGTCAGGTGGCCTTGCTGGATGGGGCTGCGGACGACATGATGGATCGATTCGTGCTCTTTACGCCGATCGTGCCGGATGGCCACCAGGTTTCGACACCGGCCGATTCGCCGTACGCGATTCTGAGCGGGGATCAGATGAAGGATGTGCGCACGAAATTTCACCTCCCCATGGCCGAATTTGCGGTGCTGTTGCTGGATGAGGACGGGAGTGTGATGCTGCGGTCGCGAACGCCGCTGGATGCGGATCGGCTGAACGCAGCGATCGACAAGACGCCGTTGCGACAGGCCGAGGCTCGCCGGCCGCACGCCAACTAGTCACAAAAAGTCACAAAAACCATGGGTCAGGCGTCATTCATTTAGCATCGTTCTATCGGGCACCCTTTTCCCCTCGCACCAACCCGGAAGATCGGGATCCCCCACGGAGGGTTTATGGAGTCATCGACGGCCACCGATCTGCCGGTTTCGACAGCTCTCGTCGGAGAGCCAGTCAGGACACCGCTGCCGGTGATTGTGGAGGCGCTGAAGCGCGTACCGGCGTTGCAGGGTCTGCCGGACTGCGATCTGGAGTGGCTGGCCACGCACGCCGAAGAAATTTGCGCGCCGGCGGGAACCGTTGTGTTTCGCGACGGTGAGCCCGCGACGAAGATGTGGATCCTGCTCAAGGGTGAGGCGCACGTGCGCCGTTCGCAGGGCGGGCTGGCGCTGTTCATCGGGCGCGCGGGCCAGATCACCGGGGTGCTGCCGTTTTCGCGTATGAAAACCCACGGCGGCCAGGGATTTGCCGCGACGGATATGTGGGCGCTGCAGATCGATCGTGCGATGTTCCCGCAGATGCTGGCTGCGATTCCTTCGATGGCGCAGCGTTGTGTCTCGGTGTTGATCGATCGCGTGCGCGAGATGACGCGCCTGGAACAGCAATCGGAGAAGCTGAATGCCCTGGGCAAGCTGGCCGGGAATCTGGCGCATGAGCTGAACAATCCGGCGTCTGCCGCGCAGCGCGCCGCCTCGGGACTGATCGAGGAGCTGCAGACTTACGGCCACCAGAAATTCCTGCTGGGCACGCTGTGTCTCGATCAGGAGCATCTGGACAAGATTCGCGCCTGGCGCTCTCGCATGGAAGAGCAGGCGAAGCATCAGGCCGTCAATTCCGTGACGCAGGCACAGCGGGAGGATCAGCTGCAGCGGTGGCTGCGCGAGCACGGGATCGAGAAAACCTGGCAGATCGCGCCCGATCTTGCCGAGCTGGGCATCACCACCGAGAATCTCAACGAGCTCGCGAATCTGGTGAGCGGCGAGCACCTCGACATCGTGCTCTCGCAGTTCGCGTCAACCGCGCGCACCGAGCGCATGGCGCGGGCGATGCTCGATTCGACCAGCCGCATCTTCGATTTGATTCGCGCGGTGAAGGACTACTCGTGGATGGATCAGGCGCCGATCCAGGAAGTCGATATCCCGCAGTCGCTGGAGACGACGCTCGCCATGCTGCAGTCTCGTCTGGAGAAGGTGAAGATCGAGCGGCGGTTTGAAGCGGGGCTGCCGCGCATCTCCGCTTACGCCAGCGAGCTGAACCAGGTGTGGATGGCGCTGCTGGAAAACGCGCTCGACGCAATGCAGGACCAGGGCAGACTCGTGATCAGCGTGCAGGTGTCCGGGGATTTCGTGGTGACCGAGATCTGGGACAGCGGCCCGGGAATTCCGGCGGAGATCCAGGGCCGTATCTTCGAGCCCTTCTTCACGACGAAGGCACCGGGGAGCGGTCTCGGCCTCGGCCTCGACACCGCGCAGCGCATCGTGCGGCGGCATCGCGGCTACATTCACGTGGAGTCGCAGCCGGGTGAGACCTGCTTCCAGGTGCGGCTGCCGATCGAGCCTCTCCAGGCGTACTAAAACGCGGCAACGCGCACCAGGCACGGAATTCGCTCTGAACCCATGACGAGCAAGCGGAAGCCTTATCCCTTTTCTTTGCCGATCACGCCTGGAGGCACGGAAGGCGCAGTGCTGATCGATCAGTTGAAGAGCCTGGATTGGGTGGGACGACACCCTGAATTCCACTCGAGGGATGCGCTCAGCGTCCTCACGAAGGTACGACAGTATCTCGCCGTCTTCTGGCGATTCGATAGTGGAGAAGCACACGATCTTCAGCTAGGCCGATTTGCGCAGGTCCAGCCAGTCGACCGCGGCATCGGACCAGGCATGATCCGACGCGGGCCAGCTGTTGCGGCTGGGTCGGATGGGCGCGGGCTGGCTGTTCCGCGAGAATCCGCGCTGAGCCTCGAAATCGAAGGCCGCCTGAGGCACGCCGTCGAGCACCAGCGCGCATTTCCTGCCGTCCGGCGACCATTCGATCGACAACGAGGAGTGACGCTTGCGGTGCGGATAGCGAACCACATCGTAGACGCGCACCGCGTCCAGGATCAGATCGTCGGAGTCGAGATCGAGCGCATAGAAGTACGCGGACTCGCCGTCGTCGTCGAAGAAGGCCCCGTACCGGCCATCGGGTGCGGCGGTCGCGGCAAATGCGTCGTTTCCGGGCAGAAAAGTCTGTTGCGCCATGGGGGGTTGGCTCCAGGTCTTCCTTGCAAGAGTTCGTGCGAGGTTCAAGCTGGGGCGATGCAGCCCTCGATCAATGCAAACCATCGCGGCAGCCGAACGTGGTGGGCCCGCGGCAAATTTATGTTTCCTGCTCTATCGTGCGGATTGCTGGCAGAACGTTTCAAACATGATGCCACAATCGACCCAAATCTTTACAGCTGATTCATATTCACCAGGAATTCCGCGTTGTTGCGGCGTTTTTCCAGCTGGCTGACGATCAGCTCCATGGCTTCGACCGGCGAGAGCGGGTTGAGCACCTTGCGCAGGACCCAGGTCCGCTGCAGCTCGTCCTTGGGGATGAGCAACTCTTCTTTTCGAGTGCCGGAGCGCTGAATGTCGATGGCCGGAAAGACGCGCTTGTCGACCAGCTTGCGGTCGAGAATGATTTCCATGTTGCCGGTACCCTTAAACTCTTCGAAGATGACCTCGTCCATACGGGATCCGGTATCCACCAGGGCGGTGGCGATGATGGTGAGCGAGCCGCCTTCTTCGATGTTGCGGGCGGCGCCGAAGAAGCGTTTCGGGCGCTGCAGGGCGTTGGAGTCGACGCCGCCGGAGAGCACCTTGCCGGAAGGCGGCACGATGGTGTTGTAGGCGCGTGCCAGACGCGTGATGGAGTCGAGCAGAATCACGACGTCGCGCTTGTGCTCGACCAGCCGCTTGGCCTTCTCGATCACCATTTCGGCCACCTGCACGTGGCGTGCAGCCGGCTCGTCGAACGTGGAGCTGATGACCTCGCCCTTGACCGAGCGCTGCATGTCGGTGACTTCTTCCGGCCGCTCGTCGATGAGCAGCACGATCAGCACGATCTCCGGATGGTTGGTGGTGATGGAGTTGGCGATGGACTGCAGCAGCATGGTTTTGCCGGTGCGCGGAGGAGCCACGATCAGGCCGCGCTGGCCTTTTCCGATAGGTGTCAGCAGATCCATGACGCGGCCGCTGATGTTCTCGCGGACCGTCTCCATCTTGACCCGCTCCTGGGGATAGAGCGGCGTCAGGTTGTCGAAGAGGATCTTGTTGCGCGTCTCTTCCGGCGATTCGAAGTTGATGGCTTCAATCTTGACCAGGGCGAAGTATTTCTCGCCCTCGTGCGGCGGACGGACGTTGCCGCTGATGGTGTCGCCGGTCTTCAGATCGAATTTGCGAATCTGCGAGGGAGAGACGTAGATGTCGTCGGGGCCAGGCAGGTAGTTGTAGTCCGGGGAGCGAAGAAAACCGTAGCCGTCGGGGAGGATTTCGAGGACGCCCTCGGCAAAAATGTGGCCTTCTTTTTCGCTTTGCGCCTGAAGGATCTTGAAGATCAGATCCTGCTTGCGCAAGCCGCTGGAGCCGGGGATTTCAAGGGTGCGCGCGATGCGGCTGAGTTCAGTAATGTTCTTTTCTTTGAGTTCTGAGATAGTCATGAATCACCTGCGGTGAGTCTTTCGAGGAGGGAATTTTGAATCGGGAAGGATTGGAAGGAGCGGGGTACAGGGCCCTATCTTAAACGAGGCGGGAGCGGCGGAAGTGCACACGCCGCACCGAGGCAGCGCGCGCCGGTACTAAGCGGCGCGACGCTGCGGGTGCTGCGGAATCGCAACGGGTTCCTGACGAATGAGCGCGGCCGCTGCCGGGCTGGACTCCCGGAAGCGGACGAGCACGTCATTCATCGTGTCCTGCAGCCGAGTGTTCGGCTTGTGCAACTTGCGGGTCGCCTTCGAGGCGAGCTGGCATAACTGATAACGATTGCTGACATGAGTGAGTGCACCAAAAATCAATTCTGAACGCATGATTGTTTCTCCTTGCTTTTCAACTAGTGAGTTGTCCGACCGCTTGCGATCACAGAAAAAACCGCTGAACCAACGACGGCCCAAAGCAGGTTTCGGAAAGAAGGGGATCCAGGAAAGCTCTTGTTTATTAGACGCAGCCAGCCCGAGTTTTGATCACCTTTTTCCCCTCTGAAAAAACGTGTTGCGAAGTGCGGATTGCCTCTTTCGGCCACCGGGCTGTTCCCCGGTCCTGCAGACGAGAGAGTGTGCGCTCCTGGGGAGTGACTTCCCTTCCGCGTGAACCGGATTGCGAAACAGAACGGCGGGGCCCGGCGGGTCGAAATCGACAGTCTTGAAAATAACCTCCGCCGTTCCGTGGGTCAACCCTTTTTTTCATACCCCGTGGACGGAGGTTACCGAAAATGGAAATGCCCCCCTAAGCTATTGATCAGGCGATTATTGGCGCACCGGGGCGGTAACCAAAGGAGGTACATGTCCTCTTCTGCCACTTCCAAAAAACGTAGGCTCGTGGGCCACAACTCGATCAAATGATCAAGAAGTTGTAGACATCGTGACCTTTTGACCCGAGAACTCGTCCATTTGGGGTCAACTCCGGATGTCCGGGAGGCCCCCACCCAAAAGGTGATTACTCGTAGCGCAATGCCTCGATGGGATCGAGATTGGCCGCCCGGATGGCCGGAATCATCCCGCTGACCAGCCCAACTACCCCCAGAATCACCGTCGCCAGCAGCACGGATACCGGAGATATCAACAGTCGAATATCCGCGTTTTCCGCATGGCTGGCCATGGCGCTGTAGAACGTGATGCGCCCGACTGCGATCGACACCGCGTACGCCAGCAGGATCCCCAGCACGCCCCCGGCCGCGGCAATGACCAGCGCCTCGGACAGGAACTGGAAGAGGATGTGCTTCCGCCGGGCGCCCAGTGCCTTCTCGATGCCGATCTCCCTGGTCCGCTGCTGCACGGCGACCAGCATGATGTTCATCAGCCCGATGCCGGCGATTCCCAGCGTGAGCGCTCCAATGAAGAGCAACAGCGCTTCCAGCGCGATGGTGATGACCTGAAACTGGCGCAGCTGGTGCATCAGATTGGCGACAAAGATGGCATTGTGGTCCGACGCCAGGAAGTTGTGCATCGCGGCCAGGGTGTTGCGCACGGCCTGCTCCACCACCTGGTTGTCGCCGTGATAGGTGAGCCAGATGCCGCTGAGGTATTTCGTGTCGCCGAAGTCCTGGAAAGTGTTGAAGGGGATGTAGACCTGGCGGTTGACGTCGTCATCGCCCTCCTGCATCTTCGCCTCCAGCACGCCGATCACGGTGAAGCCGATGCCGTTCAGGCGAATCCGCTGGCCAATCGCGTAACGCCCGTTGAAGAGCTTGGTCTTGGCCTCGGAGCCGAGGATGGCGACGTGCGCGCGATCTTCGTCGTCCTCGTCGGTGAAGAATCTGCCCTCGCCGATGTCGAGCTTGAGCACGTTGGCGATCTCGGCGCGATAGCCGTTCAATTGCCAGGAATACATGTGCTCGTCGCTGGCCACATTCACCTGTTTGAACATCGCCGGTGAAATGTGCGTGACACCGGGCACGGTGGCCCACAGGCGCTCCACGTCTTCCTGGGTCAACCGGACCTGGACACCGGCTTTGGATCCGCCTGCCTGCTGCGAGGTGCGACCGGGGAAGACACCGATCAGGTACGTACCCCACTCCGCGAAGATGTTCTGGATGGCCTGGCCGAAGCCGGCTCCGTAGGCCAACAGCAGCACGACGGTGGCGATGCCCCACGCCATGCCAATCACCGTGATGAAGGTGCGGCGGCGGTTGTAGATCATCGCCTCCCACGCCTGGCCCCAGATATCGCGAATCATCTCTTAGCCTCCCGTTGCCAGTTGTCCCTTTCAAGTTCCCAGTTGTCAGTCTCCAGTCCCCCGTTGGTTGACCCTCGCCCGATCACTCGTCCCGGCCGTAGTTGCTGGGGACTGAGAACTGGCAACTGGCAACTATTCTCTCCGCAGCGCTTCGACCGGCTCCATGGCGGCCGCCTGCGCTGCTGGATAAAGCCCCGCCCCAATGCCACAGACTGCAAGGGAAACCAGGGCCAGCGCCGCCGACCACGGCTGCAGGCGTGGCGGATCGAACCCTTCCATGTTTTGTCCAATCGCGCTTTGCAGCAGGAACATGAAGAACGCCGATCCGGCGATTCCGATCAGGCCACTGACCCCGGTCAGCGTCAGGCCCTCCAGAAAGAACTGCACCAGAATGCTGCGCCTGGTGGCTCCCAGCGCCTTGCGCAGGCCGATCTCGCTGGTGCGCTCGGTGACCGAGACCAGCATGATGTTGATGATCCCCACCGCGCCCAGCGCCAGCGTCACCAGGCCCACGCCGCCGAGGAAGATGTCCATCGCGTCGAAGATCTTGCCCACCATCTGCTGCGACTGCACCGAATCCCACTCGTTGAAGGCGTCCAGGTCATCGGCATTGAAGCCGTGACGCCGCGCGATGATCGCGTGCACCTCATGCAGGGCCGCCGCATGCTGGGCGGCGATGGTCGGCTGGTACTGGATGCTGTTGACCGTGTCCTGCGGATTGTTGCCCCAGTTCAGGGCGAACATGTCCATCATGACCGGGAGCGGGATGTAAACCTGCTGGCTGCGGTCGTCGTTATCGCCGTGTCCCATGTGGCTGGCGACTCCGATCACGGTGAATCGCGTGCCGTTCAGCGTGACCCATTCGCCGACCGCCGGATGCCCTGGAAAGAGCAGCTTCGCGCTCTTCTCGCCGAGGACCATCACGCGGTTTTTGTCCAGCAGATCGCCGCGCTGGATGAAGCGCCCCTGCGCGATGGGGAGGTAGCGGATGGTCTGGAATTGCGGTTCCACCCCCATCACCACGCCGCCAGCCGTCTCCCAGATGCTTTGCTGCTTGATATCGCTGCGGCTCAGGATTGCGGTGGCATCGCGCACATCGGGCGCCTGGCTGCGGACCGCATTCACGTCCGACAGCGTCAGGTAGTAGGGCCGCATATTCGCGTGCTGGCCCGGAACGGCGGGGATATTGCCGTTCCACATCATGATGACGTCGTTGCCCAGCTCAGCGAACTGGCGCTTTTGCCCGGAGCGGAAGCCTTCGCCGACCGAGATCAGGAGCAACATCGAACCCACGCCCCACGCGATGCCGAACATGGTCAGAAACGAGCGCAGCTTGTTGGCGCGGATGGCCAGAAAGACCTGCCCGAAGGTGTCGGCAAGACTTTGCATGGGAACTCGTCTTCAGATACGCGAGGAGTGGTTCCTGGGTTCACTATTCCCGGCGCCCCAAGGCAGGCGCCGGAAAGGTCCCGGAAGATGGAGCCGACAGCTCTGTCTGATCAAGGGCAAACGTCGGGGCGCCCCGCGCGGCTCAGGCGGCCTTCGGTATCGCCATGAAGTCCAGCGCTCGCACCAGGTAGCTCTTCATCTCGTGCCGCGGCACGATTGCATCGAGGAACCCGTGCTGCAGCAGGAATTCCGATCTCTGGAAACCTTCCGGCAGCTTCTGCCGGATGGTCTGCTCGATCACCCGCGGTCCGGCAAAGCCGATCAGCGCGCCCGGCTCGGCGATGTTCAGGTCGCCCAGCATCGCAAAGCTCGCCGTTACGCCACCGGTGGTCGGATCGGTGAGCACCGAGATGAAGGGAATCTTCGCCTCGTCCAGCCGCGTCAGGGCCGTCGACACCTTGGCCAGCTGCATCAGGCTCACGATGCCTTCCATCATGCGCGCCCCGCCCGACGCCGCTACAGTGATCAGCGGCTGACGGTCCTCATAGGCCTTGTCGATCGCCCGCGCGATCGTCTCCCCCACCACGGCGCCCATGCTGCCGCCGATAAAGGCGTATTCGATCACGCTCAGCACCACGTTGTGGGATCCGAGCTGCCCCTGCACGTTGACGATGGCGTCGAACAGCCCCGTGTCCTTGCGCGCCTTCGCCAGCCGGTCCTTATAGGGCTTCAGGTCAACAAAGTTCAGGGGATCGGTGGACTTCAGATCGCCGTTGAGCCATTGGTATCCCGGCTCCAGCAGGCTGTTGATCCGTGCCTGGGCGCTGATCCGTCCGTGGCGCCCGCATTTCGGACACACCTGCAGGTTGGCGTCCAGCTCGGCCTTCCAGATGGGCTGGCTGCAGCCCTCGCACTTGATCCACAGGCCCTCGGTGCGCACCCGGTTCTCGCCGGACTCAATCTTGTTGTCTTCCCGCCTGAACCAGGACATCCGCCACTCCCGAGCGGCAGAAATCTGCCGAAGACAAGCTTAACAGGGAGCGCCGGGGACGGTTGCTGGCCGCTGACCGCTGGCATTCTTTGTCCGGAACCGGACGCCCTTCGCGTGCGTATTGTCCAGTATTGCCTGGCGGGAGGTACACACCATGTTCTGCAGCGCATGTGGCCAGCCCATCGATGCCTGGTCGCCGTATTGTCCTCGATGCGGCCGGCAGGTCGTTCCCATTGCCACGGCAACGCCTCCGCCCTGGGCCTGGACCCGCGTTCACCGCCATGTCCACACCCTCGGCATCCTGTGGATCGCCTATGCCGGCCTCACCCTGATCAGCTGGCTCTTCGCCGTCGGCGTCCTCGAAGGCGTCTTTCACAACCTGGGAATCCCCTTCGGTCACGGCTTCGACGGCTTTTACAGTTTCCCCTTCGCTCACTTCCCCTTCCTGGTCCCGATCATCACGGTCGTCCTGGCGGGTCGCGCTGTGTTGTGTCTGGTCACCGGCATCGCTCTGCTGCGGCGCGCCTCGTGGGCTCGCGTGCTGGCCATTGTTACGGCGTTTCTGACCCTCGTTCGCCCCTTCCTCGGCACGGCGCTCGCCGTCTACACCCTGTGGGTCCTGTTGCCCAGCGCCTCCGGCCAGGAGTACGACCAGATCGCGGAGCCCAGCCTACAATAATCGGCATGGAATTCCCCATCAGCCGGATGCGGCGCCTGCGCCGGACCGAGCCGTTGCGCGCTCTGGTGCGCGAGACGCACCTGGAGCCCAACGCATTGATTCTGCCGCTCTTTCTCTGCCCTGGCGAAGGCATTCGCAAGCCCGTCGACTCGATGCCCGGCGTCTTCAACCTCTCCGTCGACGAGGCCGCAAAGGAAGCCGAATCCGCCGCAGCGTTGGGCATCGGCGGCCTGCTGCTTTTCGGCCTGCCGGAGACCAAAGACGAGCAGGCCACGGGCGCCTGGGACGACGACGGCATCGTCCAGCAGGGTCTGCGTGCGCTCAGGCAGTCCGGTGCGGCGAAGAAACTGGTGCTGATGGCCGATGTATGCCTCTGCGAATACACCTCGCACGGCCACTGCGGCATCGTGAAGAAGTCCGGCGACGACTTCGAGATCGAGAACGATTCGAGTCTGGAGTTGCTGGCCAAAACCGGCGTCTCGCTCGCCCGCGCCGGGGCCGATATCGTTGCGCCCAGCGACATGATGGATGGCCGCGTCGCCGCCATTCGCGACGAGCTGGACGAAGAAGGGCTCGACCAAATCCCGATCCTCTCCTATGCCTCGAAGTTTGCCTCGGCGTTCTACGGACCCTTCCGCGAAGCCGCCGACTCCGCCCCGCAGTTTGGCGACCGCCGCAGCTATCAAATGGACGGGGCCAACCTGCGCGAGGCCATGCGCGAGATCGAGCTGGACCTTGACGAGGGCGCCGACATGATCCTGATGAAGCCGGCCATGCCCTACCTCGACGTGATTCGCGCCGCCCGCGAGCGCTTCGACGTGTCCATCGGCGCCTACCAGGTCTCGGGCGAGTACTCGATGCTGCAGGCAGCCTTCGCAAAAGGCTGGCTCGAACCGCAGCGCGCGATGCTCGAGTCGCTGCTCTCGATCCGCCGCGCCGGTGCGGGCTTCATCGTGACCTACTTCGCCGAGGAAGCAGCCAGGACGCTGGCGTAAAGCAAGATGGGACCGTATGCGGAGGGCTGGATCGAATATCGCCGGTATCGGCGGGACCTGCTGGTGGTTTGGCTCGGAGGCTTCCTGGTAGCGGCGGCGATCGCCACGCTTTCCCATTGGCTGTTTCACACACTACTGCCAGGTGAGATCGCGGCTGTCGGCTGGGCGCTGCTGTTCCTGGTCGCGGGGATTCGCTATCAGACCTTCCGCTGTCCTCGATGTGGCGAGATCTTCTCCGCCACGTGGTGGTATCAGCTCAGCATTCTCGCGCGAAAGTGCGTGCACTGCGGGCTGGCAAAGTTCAGTGACGACGGGAACTAAGCGCGGTCGAGCTTGGCAAACAGCCTCACTCAACACCACACGGATCGGCGTCCCTGAAATTTCAAGCAGGCCATTTTCCGGCTCCTGAAATCCGCGCCTCGAGCACGAATCCCTTCCTCAACTCGGGATCGACCATCCAGACATGCTCCGTGCCGAGGTTCAGATAGTCATCGACTCTCTCGCGAACCTTCCTGAGTCGGTCTTCGGGCGAAAGAATCTCGACAAACAACAGGGCGGGTTTGCGAAGGATCCGTTCCCAGGCGATTCCACTCTGCACCACCGTGATGTCGGGCACTCGATACCGGGTTGGCTTCACCTGGACGCGGAGCTCCGGAAACACTTCGACATTCCAGCTCTTTTGGTTTGTCAGAAACAGGAACACCAAAGCGCGCTACAAAATGGAGTGTTCTTTCTCACCCAAATTTCTCTCCTCGATCTCGCCGTCTACGTAGTCGCAATCCGGGCGGTAGCTGGTGGCCAGGTATTCTTCCACCGAAATCCGAACCGATTGAGGAGTGGCGCTCATGCATCCAGGATCTCGCGACCCGGGCCTGTCGGACGAGGAGAATTGCCGACGACCTGAACCTGACATCACCTCTGCTGCATCTTCAATAGCTGTGCCCTGCGTACAATAAAGGGTTTGGGACGGTTATGCCGGTCCATCCATCGTCCTGATCCCTGAACGGAGTCATCCTTGGCAGAAACCATCTACGACGTAGCCATCCTCGGCGGCGGTCCCGCCGGTTACACCGCCGCGATCCGCGCCGGTCAATACGGCCTGAAGGTCGCGCTCATCGAGAAATCCGAGAAGCTGGGCGGCACTTGTCTCCACGTCGGATGCATCCCAACCAAGTCGCTGCTGTTCAACGCCGAGATCTACGACCACCTGAAGCACGCGAAGGAATATGGGATCGAAGGCCTGGGCGAAGGCCAGGTGAACTGGCAGACCGTGCTCGATCGCAAGAACCAGATCATCACGAAGCACGTCAAAGGCCTCGACTTCCTCATGCGCAAGAACAAAGTCACCGTCGTCTCCGGATTCGGCAAGCTGACCGGGCCGGCGAAGAACGGCGTCTTCACGATGGCGGTGGACGGCAAAGGCGCCGCCGGCATTCAGGCGAAGAATGTCATCCTCGCCACCGGATCCGACGCGAAAATGCTGCCCGGACTCAAAGCCGACGACACGATCCTGACCAACATCGAGATCCTGTCGCTCAAACAGATCCCGAAGTCGCTGGCGATCATCGGCGCCGGCGCCGTCGGCGTGGAGTTTGGCTCCATCTTCCGCAGCTTCGGTGCAGAGATCAGCATCATCGAGTTCCTGCCGCGCACCGTGCCCAACGAAGACGAAGACGTGAGCAGGGAACTTGCCCGCAACTTCAAAAAACGCGGCATCGACATCCACGTTGGTGCGAAAGTCGAGACCGTCGCGAAGACAAAGACCGGAGCAAAGGTGACCTTCACTGCCTCCGACGGCAAAAAGGTTGAGAAAGAAGCCGAAAAGGTTCTGGTGGCCGTGGGCCGGGCGCCACGCACCGAAGGCATCGGCCTCGAAACGACGAAGATCAAGCCGGAGCGCGGATTCATCCGTGTCAACGAGTGGATGCAGACCGACGAGCCCGGCATCTACGCGATTGGCGACATCGTCGCCGGCCTGCCGCAGCTGGCGCATGTGGGCGCCATGGCCGGCATGATGGTCGCGGCAAAGATAGCCGGCAAGTATGCTCGACCCGTGCGTCGCGAGCGCATCCCGGCCTGCACCTATACGGAGCCGCAGATCGGCAGTGTCGGACTCACCGAAGAGCAGGCCAAAGAAAAGGGCTACTCGGTCAAAGTCGGGAAGTTTCCCTTCTCGGCCAACTCGAAGGCGTCGATCGTCAATGCGCACGAGGGCTTCGTCAAGGTCGTTGCCGACTCAAAGTACGAGGAGATCCTCGGCGTGCACATCATCGGTCCGCAGGCGACGGAGTTGATCGCCGAAGCGGTCACGGCGATGGAACTCGAGGCCACCGTGGACGAAATGATGTTCACCATCCATGCTCACCCCACGCTGGCCGAAGCCATGCTCGATGGCTTCGGAGCAGTCGAGGGCATGGCGATCAACGTTTAGGAGCAAGCACCGTTACAGATGGATCGATCGACAATGATCCTCAGCCTCCTCCAGTTCGGCCGCGTCCCTTACAGCGAGGGCCTCGCCCTCCAGAAGACCCTCATCGAGGCGCGCCACGAGAATCGCATCGGCAATACGCTCGTGCTCCTTGAGCACCCGCCGGTCCTGACCCTGGGCCGCAATTCCAGTCGCGCGAATATCCTGGCCAGCGATGAGTTCCTGGCTTACCGCGGCGTCGAGGTACACGAGATCAACCGCGGCGGCGACGTGACGTATCACGGCCCCGGCCAGCTCGTCGGCTATCCCATCTTCGACCTGCGCAGCTTTACTCCGCGCCTGGGGGCCGTCGATTTTGTTCGGAGGATGGAAGAGGCGCTCATTCGCGGCTGCGGCGACTTCGGTCTGCAGACCACCCGCATCCCCGGCCGCACCGGCGTGTGGACGATGGCCGGCGGAAGAATCCAGGAGAAGAAGATCGCCGCCATCGGCGTGCACATCGCGCGCGGCATTACCTCCCATGGCTTCGCCTTCAACGTGAACCCCGATCTGCGCGGCTTTCAGCTGATCGTGCCCTGCGGCATCGCCGATCGCGAAGTCACGAGTCTCGAGCATGAGGTCGATCCGCCGCCGTCGATGGCCGATGTCCGCAATGCGGTCGCGCGCCAGTTCGGGCATGTTTTTCAATCGCAGGTGCTGTGGATCGAGTCGCCGGAGGAGCTGCTTCCGGAGTTGGCGCTGGCCGGCCGGGATCTCGCCGCGCATGCGGATTTATAATCGATCTTTGCGCGGAAATCGTCGTTCTGTACTCCATCTGCACGCCGCAAGCCTGATTCACACCGGAGAAAAGCATCCATGCCGACGGAAGTCCTGATGCCCCAAATGGGAGAGTCCATTTTCGAGGGCACGATCACGAAGTGGCTCAAGAAGCCGGGCGACACCGTGCAGCGCGATGAGCCGCTCTTCGAAATCTCCACGGACAAGGTCGACGCTGAGATTCCTTCACCCGCTGCCGGTGTGCTCACGGAGATCCGCGCGCAGGAAGGATCGACCGTGCAGGTGAACGCAATCGTTGGTGTGATCGGGGACGGAGCGTCGGCCGCCGCGAGTGCCCCTGCTGCGCCGGCGGCAGCTCCGAAGGCCGAAGCACCCAGGACCGAAGTTGCTCCCGCCGCGCCTGCTCCTGCGGTCGAAAACAGGCCCCCTGCTTCTGCCTCTGGACCACGCCAGGACGTCATCATGCCGCAGATGGGCGAATCGATCTTCGAGGGCACCATCACGAAGTGGTTGAAGAATGTCGGCGACATGGTCCAGCGCGATGAGCCGCTCTTTGAAATCTCCACCGACAAAGTCGATGCCGAGATTCCTTCGCCGGCAGCCGGCGTTCTGACTGAAATCAGGGTTCCGGCGGGCGAGGTCGCGCAGATCAACACCGTTGTTGCCGTGATTGGTGGTGCCGGCGAAGCTGCCGCACCCGCTGCAACTCCCGCTACGGCCGTCAAAACCGCACCTGCCCCCGTCCCCGCTGCCGCGCCGCAGGCGGTCGCGTCAGCCGAAGCTGAGCATGTTCGCTCTTCGCCGCTGGTGCGGAAGATCGCTCGCGAGAACAACGTCAATCTCGGCGTTGTCTCCGGCACGGGCGCCGGCGGGCGCGTCACAAAAGAAGACATCCTCGCCTACATCGAGAAGGGCGGCTCCGCCGCGGCCGCAGCACCAGCGGCCCGGCCGAGCGCCCCAGCCCCTGCGCCAGCGGCTGCAGCTCCCATCCCCGGCGAACTCGTCCCGATGACTCGGATGCGTTCGATCATCGCGCAGCGCATGGTGGAATCGAAACGCACCAGCCCTCACGTCCACACGATTTTCAAGATTGACTTCACCCGCATCGTCAGACTCCGCGAGAAGGAAAAGAGCAAATACGAACAGCGCAACGGCGTGAAGCTGACGTACATGCCGTTCATCACACGCGCCGTGATCGCCACGCTGCGGAAGATGCCGATCGTGAACGCGTCGATGGAAGGCGACGCGATCCGCTATCACCAGCACATCAACATCGGGATCGCGGTCGCGCTGGAGTGGGGGCTGATCGTGCCCGTGATCAAAGAAGCTGAAGAGAAGAATTTCCTTGGCATTGCCCGTGCCATCGCCGATCTGGCAGAGCGCGCGCGCGGCAAGAAGCTCAAGCCTGACGAAGTCGGCTCCGGCACTTTCACCATCACCAACCCCGGTATCTTCGGCGAGCAGTTCGGCATGCCCATCATCAATCAGCCGGAGAGCGCGATCCTGGGTGTTGGGGGTCTGTTCAAGGAGCCGGCGGTCGTGACCAGCGAAGACGGCACCGATTCGATCGCGATCCGCCACTTCCTCCATCTCACGCTCGGCTTCGATCACCGCATCATCGACGGCGCTGACGCCGGGAAGTTCATGGCCGAAGTGAAGAAGTATCTCGAGAACTGGAACGAAGACATCGGCTGAGGACCAGCCGCCCGACGCCGGAGTCTTACAGCAGCGTCTGCGCTTCCAGCACCCGTTCCACCGCCTCTTCGGGCGTCTTTCCAACCGCAGAAAGATGCCCCATCTTGCGCCCCTTGCGCGGCTGGTGCTTCTCATACAGATGAACCCGGACTCCCGGGACGGACAGTGCCCGATCGAAGTGCGGCTCGTGATCGAGCCACAGGTCGCCCAGCAGATTCGCAATCGCCGCCGGCTGGACAACCGAAACGTCGCCCAGAGGCAGATCGCACACCGCGCGCACATCCTGCTCGAACTGGCTGGTAACGCACGCTCGCTCGCTGGCGTGATAGCTGTTGTGCGGCCGCGGCGCGAGTTCATTGACCAGCAACTCGCCGTCCTGCGTCAGAAACATCTCCACGGCGAGCAGGCCCTCGAGCGTGAACGAGTCCGCAATGCCGCAAGCCAGCTTCTGCGCTTCCGACTCGATCTCTGCGGAGATCAGCGAAGGGATCACACTCCAGGCCAGGATCTGGTGCTCGTGATGATTCGTGGCCGAAGGAAAGCTGCGCGTCTCGCCGCGCGGCGAACGCGCCACCATCACCGAGATTTCGCGATCCAGCTCGAGCGCCTGTTCCACCACGCACGGCTGTTGCCCCAGCAATCGCCAGGCATCGGCGGGGGTCGCGGAATCGCCAAAGCCAATTTTCACCTGGCTGCGGCCGTCGTAGCCGCCGTGCGCGCTCTTGACGAAGCAGCGGCCGCCCAGCATGCGGACCGCGTCGGCCAGGTCCTGCTCCGATCGCGCCGGATGCCACGGACCGAGCGGGAATCCTCGCTCCCGCAACCACTGCTTTTGCCGAATGCGGTTCTGGATGACGTGCAGCAGTTCAGCCGACGGCCGGACGGGCGCAAATTTTTCAGCCGCCTCAAGAGATGCAATCGAAACCTGCTCGATTTCCAGCGTCACCACATCGCAGCCGCGCGCCAGATCGGCCGCAGCGTGCGCATCGTCCCACGTTCCCTCGAAGCAGGCATCGACTACAAATCGCGCCGGGCACGAAGGGTCGGGATCCATCACCTGAATCCGGTAGCCGAGCGAACGCGCCGCCATCGCCACCATGCGGCCGAGCTGTCCGCCGCCAAGAATGCCGATGGTCGCGCCTGGAAGAATGGCCGTCATTCAGCAAGACCCTGCACGAGAACTTCTTTCGTACGGGCCTCTCGCCAGGTGCGCAGCTTCTCGCGCAAATCCGCATCGGTGGTGGCAAGGATCTCCACGGCCAGCAGCGCGGCATTGGCAGCGCCCGCACGTCCGATGGCCAGCGTTCCAACGGGCACGCCTTTCGGCATCTGCACGATGGAGAGCAGCGAATCGATTCCCTGCAGCATGGTTGCCGGAATGGGCACGCCCAGCACCGGCACCAGCGTTTTTGCGGCCATCATGCCGGGCAGATGTGCGGCTCCGCCGGCTCCCGCGATGATAACGCGCAGGCCGCGCGATTCTGCCTGCGATGCATACTCGAAGAGCAAATCCGGCGTGCGATGCGCTGAAACCACGCGCGCTTCATGCGGCACCGCGAACTCGCGCAGGATCTCCACGGCGGGCGCGAGCGTCTCGTAGTCGCTCTTCGAGCCCATCACGATGCCGACGAGAGGTTTCTCCTTCATACCAGGGTCGATTCTAGAGCATCCTGGCGCGCATGTTGCAGTTGCCCCTCATTTCCGCCGGAGAAAATCAACGATGAACTGAATCAGTGTGATCAACCCGCCAATCGCGATGGCAAATCCCCTCGCGCTCTGAAAACGTTCCTCGTGCTGCGTAACCCGCTGCTCAATGGCGCCGATGCGTCCGGAATTGCCGTCGCCGACCAGCACGTTCATCTGATTTTTAAGAACGGAAAGATCGGCGAGAACCTGCGCTTCAAAGTCTGTCATTGTCCATTTCCTGGTTCGAGTGTTGGTGCGCAACCGGCGCCTGAGAGCATCGTCTCGCCCCGCGAGGCGGTCCGGACCTCACGCAGTCGACAGCGGCAGATTGACAAACAGCGCAGTTGAAAAACGCGAATAATTCGGCGGAGTCGAGCCGTCGTACATGCGGATGTAGTACCGCTCCATGGCTGCCACCCGCGCAACCGTAAAGTTCGCTACGGGTGAACGCAGGACGAGATCCGGCCCGGGCCCTGGCGTAAACGACCAGTCGCGGCGCCGCACTTCGAACCCGCCTCCGCTGGGCGGCGTAACACCGGCCGCAATCTGGATGGCGCTCCCGCTAAGGGATGTCACAGCCAGCGCGTTCAGATTGGCGAGAGGTATCGTTGTCTCCGGCTGCAGAGGCAGCCACACATCCGCCGGAACCGCTGACGATGTCTGGACGGCGATGGCGTCGGCCCAGTCATTCGCGAAGCCAACCGTGTACTTCGTCAGGCTCGGCGCGCCACACAGCACGTCGATTTGCACCTCGCGAACCACGAGATTGGCATTCACACCGGCAGAAGCTGAAGCGATCGCCAGCACGTCGCCGGGCCACACATCGCCTTGCTGGTCGGCATTCCACTCCGCGTAGGTGCCTTTCCACGCGGCTGCGCGGCTGGTGGAGATCGCCAGAAGGGCGCTCGCGGCATTTTCGCAATCCGCAGAGCTGCGCGGTACTGGACGAGTGACCGTGCCCACCCAGCACGCCGTGCCTGGCAGGGCTCCGCCATTACTCTCCGTGGCGATGCTGCCCGAATTTGCCAGGCGAGCCACCGAGCGCCGGCTCGTCCGGTAAGACACCGCAATCGTTTCGCCGGCCTGCGGCGTGCTGGCCGGATAGAAGCGCAGCTTGCCCGTCCGCTCGATCGTGCAGTCCGCACCCTGGGCCGTCGTCCCGATGCGGCGGATCGCAGGAGTCCCGTTGAGTGGAGTGTTTGTGACCGAGACCGCTCCCTGTCGTTCCACACTTACATAGCCGATGCTGCACTGCAGGTAGCCCGCGGTGAGTGGGGCGAACAGGCACCAGGGCGGCGGCGACGCGGTGAAGCTTCCGGTATAGAGCACGACCGGCACGCCGGCAATTCCATTCGTGGTGTCCTGGACTTCGAAAACCATGCTGGCCGCGGCAGGAATCAGATTGGCTCCGAAGCACTCCAGGCCGTTGTCGGTACCGACGGCGTAGTACGCCTGCAGAACGCGCTGCACCTCGTTGGAATAAAAACGTAACCGCAGCGTATACAAATGCCCCGCAACCGGTGTGAAGCTGGCGCCGCCCACGGTGCCATTGAGCAGCGGGGAGACAGTAGTCGCGCCGTTCGCCTGCCCGATCAGAAAGCCCGCAACGCAGGTGGGCACGCTGGCTCTCCCCGCATTGAAGAAGCCGTTGAGGATGCCGGAAGTGTTCTGGCCGAACTGCACCCCGCCAACCTCAACGACCAGCCCGCCGCCCAGTTCCAGATTCGAGATCGCCGAGAGAACCGTGGTTCCGATCGTGCTGCCGCCGCCGCCGCACGTCAAACCGGCGGCCGTGAGCGTGAGAGCGGAGCCCGGATCGTTCACGTTCCAGAACTGCGTGTTGATCGTGGCTCCCTGGAAGCTGTCGGTCAGGGGTTTCGTCTGCGACGACGGAGACATCCAGGGCTCTTCGCCGAGATCGAAAAGAACGGTAGTGCCGTCGCCCTGAAAATACTCCGTGACGTAAGCACCGGGTTCTGCTTCACCGCATACCGTCACGTCGTTCGCAAGCGCCTTCACCATGGCGACATTCAGCCCGCTCAGCGACAGAGTGCCGGCGGGCTCACTGAGGGAGTGGGTCACAGTGCCCACCGGCGTCATCGTCAGCGTGCCGTTCATCAGCCGATACGCACTGCGAACGGACGCGGCAAGCTGTCCTGCGTTTTCCGACCACGTCCGAGCGGTGGATTGGAATTGCGAGACGCTGAGATCGGCCTGCGTCAGCTCGGACGCGATATTTCCCAGATTGAGCACCGTCAGCATCGACTGCAGCGCCTGTCCGCTGGATGCGCCGCAGATCGGCGCCAGTTGCGGCAGGCTCTGCCGATCCAGCAGAATCTCATCGCTGATGGCCGCAACGGCCGCACGACACACGCTGCCCTCTGTGCCCTGTCCGCTCAGTTCCAGAGCGGGCTCGGTGGCCACATAACCGGTGAAGAGCATGACGCCGCTGTCATCGGCAACGATGATGCGTCCGTTGCGCGCCGGCATCGCGACACTGGAGCCAGGGAAGACAGTGACTTCGCAGCTGACCGGCTGGTTGAGCCGGCGCACGATCCGAAAGGGCTCGCCGGAAACGATGGAACTTGTGTAGTCCACCGGCCCCTTTCCGTCGTGATTGTCGATGGTGAGTTTCAACTTGCCCTCCTTGTCAAATCAGCGTGGCTGCGGCGGGCAGATAGCTGCGGAAGCAAACCACGCGCTCGCCGTCGTTGGCATCGGTCACCGCCAGAGCACGAAACGCGGCGCTCAGCGCGATGCGTTCCAGAGGCGAAGCCAGCGCCGTCACCGATTCCGCTGCTCCGGCCATCGCCTGCAGCCGCGGGTAATGGAACAAAATGCGCTCGCCCTGTTCGCCGTCGATGACAAACAACGCAGACCACTCCTGAAAAAAGCTGCCGCCCTCCCGATCGACAAAACCGGAGATCGGCTGCACGCGCATGCCTGCCGCCGGCACCCCGGCAATCAGCGCCTGAGACAGCTGCAGGCCGGTGGCGTTGCTCGACGCCACCCGCGCCACGTTGAACGAGACACGGCGGATGTAGTCGGGGTCGCTGTTGACGGAGGCGGCGCTGCTCACATACGCAGCACACACCCCGCTGCCGACGAATCCCGTCTGTCCGGCGTAGTCCACGTCCACCGTCAGCAGAGAGCCCGCGGCAAACCCCGCTGCATCCGAAGCGGCCATCGCCAGAAACGTCGCGTTCGATCCGCTGGTGAGGTTGACCGCGGGCACGCCTTTGCTGCCCGATCCGTTGGCCGTGCCTCCCGCCGCGGGCACCAGCAGATTCATGTGCTGCGACCCTGCCGCCAGCGCCATGGAGAGCTTGCTCCAGGCCTTAAAGCGAAACGACACGCTGGCGTCGACGGTTTCGCGCACCTGAAACTGCGTGGTCCCGGGACTCCCCGTGATCAGTTCGCCGAACCTGCTGGTGGATTTGCGCGTGAAGTTCTCGATCCATCCCAGATCCAGCCATGGAGCCGGCGGCGCATTCGACGCGAAGCGGCCGTTCACTGAGGGATCGAACAGCGTCGGCACCCGATGAACGCGATCCACCGGCGCAAAATAAGCCCGTACCGATCGGCCCATCGGCGGAAGGGCGGGCAGCGGCGTGATTGGCTGCGTGCTCATGCCTCCCCCTGTTCCTGAAAGGCGAAAACGGTGACTTTGACGGTCCGGCTCAGGCCGTCGCGCAGTGCGACCGCTGGCCCGAATTCAGGTTCGGACCAGAAGACAAAAGTCTCCATCGGTGTCGCCGGGGTGGTTGTGTAATTCATCTTTTGTGTCGAGTACGGATACAAAAGGTGAAACACCTCGCAATCCATCTCCTCCAGCGTGCGTCCCCGATCGAGTCCGGCATTCGCTTTCGTTCCGGCCGTCGCATACTGGATTTCACAGGTCATCTGCGCGAGGATCGCCGGCAGCTGCACGTCGGCCTCGAGGCCGGTCCAGCTGAGCGCGAACGCATCGAGCAGGGGCTGCGCCATCGGCGCCTCGGCCTCGCTCACCAGAATCGCCGGCCGCGTTACCCCGCGCAAAGTCATGGTGCGCGCCGGATTCACGCTCGCCAGTCGGCTGCGCAGTGCGATGTAAAAAGTATCTTTTGCATTTTGCATAGGTCACTCACTCGGTTCCAATTTCCGGTGTGGTGCATGGGCAATGCCGACGTCTGCAACCGGCGCTGTTACAGCGGCCACTCGCCGCAGCCATCCTGTAACAGCAGCCGATACAAATAGGCCTGCCCCTGGCTCTCCGAAGCGGATACGGACTCGATCAGAAACAGCTTGCCCGCCACCACGATTCCGCTCGCCATGGCAAACAACGCCTGCGCAGAACCCAACTGCAGCTGCGTTACCTGGGTTGCGACAGCATCTGCCGAAACCAGAAGCTCGTATTTGGGCAGCTTCCCTTCCTGCATCGCGGCGCGCGCCCTGCGAAAAACCGCGGGCGCCAGCGGCAGCGACAGAAAGCCCGGTGCGTTCAACCCGATTTGTCCCGCGTCGGTGGAGTCGCCCGCAAGCGGCGGCATCTGCAGGCAGGCGGTCGTTCCCCCACCGGCTCGTAACAGCGCTGTCGCTACCCTCTGTGCCAGACCGTTCGGATTCTGTGTGCTCAGATCGGCCATGGCTTATCCCAGCCTCGCGGCGACCCACGGCGCGAGCAGCGACTGAACCGTCGCGTCCACCAGCGAGCCGGAAAAATACTGCAGCTGCAGGGTGTCCACCTTCGACGACTTCACGTTCAGCCCCGGTGTCGCCTGAGCGTTCTTCACGATCTGGGCACAGGCGCATTTCACCGCATTCGGCATCGTGGCCAGGCCCGCCGTGTACGTCACCTGCACCTCGTTGTAAGGCAGACCGAGAATGTTGAGCGGAAAGGTCAGCTCGCCGGTGTCGGCAACGAAGTCGACCGTGGCTGGATCGACCGTGGTCCACGCGCCCGGCAGCGAAAATGCCCACAGGACTTCCTGCTGGAGCGGATACACGATCTCCCCTCGCCGCGGCTTCGCGTAGCGCGCCTGGATCGATACAAACGGCAGCGTCGCCGGAGCCATCGGCGTCAGCGGCAGATGGCTCAGGCGCACCGTTTGCGAACCATCGACGATGCGCAGCCGCTCGCTGTACTGCGTCGGGTTCAGACTGGTGCGGCGGCAGTGGCTGTCGATCAGCGATGACGCCGCAGTGATCCAGTCATCGGTGACGTCGGACGCCAGCCCGTAGGTCTGGTATTCGGTCGGCTGTAGATAGCACGCCATTGATTTCTCCTTGCTCAGGCAAAGGGCCGGTCCAGCCTCGGTTCCCTGGCGAGCGCTGGTTTTCGCTCGCGAGAGAAAGGCTTCCGAACCGGCCCCTCGGGTGACGCTCCACCTCGGCGGAGCGGATCGGACTATCGGTCGACCAGCACCTGATAGTGCGCGTAGCTGGCGCCCTTCACAACCGGCGCGCCGAACTTCACAACCACATGCTGCGAGGCCAGCGACCCCGGCGTTCCCAGCTGGAAGACGCGCGGATTCGGATCACTCAGCCAGTGGTACTCGATCAGGTCCTCGCTCACGATGTAGGCCGGCAGCACCGCGTTGCCCGAGCCCGGCGTGCCCGTGTACGCCAGCGACCATTCCGGAATCAGCGGCAGCTCGCCTGCCTGGGTGGTGAGCATCTTCACCGTGAAGCCGGCCGCGATCTCCTTCGTGTTCAGGATCACGTTGAACTCCGACTTCATCTCGCGATCGATCAGGTCGAGCAGGACCGGATTCGCGTAGATGGCCGTCGGCCGCACCGCGTAGCTGGTGTTGGCGCACATCTGCGCGATGGTCGACTTCAGGCCGTCGGTGATGCTCGCCGTGGTGCCGATGGTGGTGGTGTTGCCGCCTGCCGCGATCTGGCCGGCCGCGCCGAAGTACTGCAGCGTCGTGGGCGCGGTCAGCGAAGTGTCGTTGCCGTTCCACAGGGCCACGTCATGCGCCAGCATCACGCCATCGATTGTGTCGACCAGGTCTTTCGCCTGCAGATAGGCAAACTGCTTCTGCTGGGCGCCCAGTTCCATGTCGAACAGGTTGTAGTTCAGTTGCGCGACGATGGCCTTCAGCGGCACGCTGCGCTCCACCCGCGTGGGCGTCACCACCGGGGCGACGATATTGCGCGGATCGACGAAGCCGGCCGTTCCAGGATTCGGAATCGCGGTCTGCTCGAAATAACGCGAGGGATGACCCGTGGCCGGAACCTGCTTGATGCGCTGGCCGAAAATGTTGTGCCGGCGCACGATGTCGGTGATCTCCGTCTGATACGCGGGGACTTCAATGGCGCCGGGCCCGATATAGTCTGCCGCGGCATGAATGTCGAGAAAATTGGCTGTCATAGCTACCTTTCGTGATGAAAATCGTGGGCAACAAAAAGGCCGGCACCCATGCCGGCCTCAGGTCCGTTCGCGGCGAAGCGGCTGGCTACACCACTCCCGCGCGCAGCAACTGCGCCTTCACCGCGATCCGCTGTTCGAGGCTCAATCCCGTCAGCGCCGCGTCCAGCGCGCCCGCTTCCAGCGATTCGAGCGAAGTGATTCCCTGCTTGGCCAGAAACTGCGCCGTCGACGCGGGAACGGTTCGCCGTGCCGACGGTGCCGGCGCCTCCGGCGGTTCGGCCATCTGCGCACGCAGCTCCGCAATCTGCTGTTCGGCGGCTTCCAGCTTCTTCTGCAGCTCCGCTTCGCGGCTGGTTTCCACCGCGGCCACGATCTTGCGCAGCTCCCCCGTCCGCTCGCTCTCGCGCTCTTCGATCAGCGCCGCAGCCCGCTCGAAGAGGCTTGCCGCCGCCTCGAGCCGGGCTTCCATGCGCTCCATGCTCTCCGTCAGCGCGACCATGCTCTCGCCTGTCTGTGATTCCATCGTTCTTCCTTTCCTGCTTCTCTTCTCCGGAGGCCGCATCCGGCTCCGTCCCGGATATTTCTGGTTGTGCCCGCAGGCACGCTCTCGCGCAGTGCGGGGCGGGTGATGATCGAGCGGCAGCGTGATGCCGCCAGTTCAAACGAAGTGTTGCGGTAGGCCGCCTTCTCCCGCAGCAGAATCGCCGCGCCGGTGAAGGTCGCTCGCGTCAGCGTCCAGATCTCCGCCCGCATGTCCTCCACGTGGGCGTCGGCCAGTTCCCAGGACATGCCCATGGCGCCCGGCGCACACGCGCGCATCTGCCGCTCCACCTCGGGAAAGTCCTTGGCGAAGAGATAGCCGGCGACCCGCAGCCGCGCGCCCTCCACGTCGGCCTGGGTAATGATGCCGCACTTGCGCCGCGCATCATGTCCGTCCCACGACGGCGCGTAGTCCACCGCCATCCCCAGCAGCGAGGGCAGAGCCGCCAGCGCCGCGCCCCGCGTCAGGATCACGCGATGCCCGCGCGCTCCCGACGGTGGTTTGGTGCTGGGCTCATCCACCAGCGTCAGCACGCCGCTGAAGGGAGCGCGATTGGGATGGTCCGCCACTTCCGGCAGGGTCATTGCCATGGCCTGCATTTTCATCGGTTCTTCCCTCATCCCTGATCTTCCTGATTCGTAATGGTTGTTGTGACGTGATCCTCCTTCTCGGGCGCGCGCGCCGGCGGTTCCGGTACCAGAGGTCCCAGCCCGCGCATCGCCCGCACCTCATTCACCGTCAGAACGCCGGCGGCCAGCAGCGCGGTCTGCATCTGCACCTCCTGCATCTCATCGGTCGCATCCAGATCGTTGAAAACGAATTCGAACTCCGCCCACCCCAGGCGCTTCGCAAACAGATCCCGCGTCAGGTGCTCCGCAATCAGCCGCGCCAGCGGCACGATCGCACTGTGGAAGGCCTCGTCCAGCAGCTCGCTCGCCGTCGAGCGGTTCACATCCTGCTCCAGCCCCAGCAGCACCGGGGGCAGCGAGAACGCATTGGCAATCATCCGGATCAGGAACTCCTGCCAGCTCAGGCGCAGATCCGCATCCGTGCCCGCAGCAAAGCGCAGCACCTCCGGCTTTTGCTCCGTGCTCAGCAGCGGCACGCGGCCCGTGCCCTCGATCTCGTCCTGCCACCAGCGGATCAGGCGTTCGTGCTGCGCCGGCGTGGTCTCGTTGAGCCACAGCGCATACTGCACCACCGCATTGCTGGCCAGCTTGCCGGCAAAGCGATGCGCGCTGAGAAAGGTGTTCACCGTCTCGAATGCGACTTCGAGCGGTCCCAGACCAAACGGCGTGTAGCTGCGCGGATTCATCCGCACATACATCAGCTGGTTGTCCTGCAGCGGAATGGCCGCGTCCGTTCCCGCCAGGCCGGTCGCCTGCGCAAAGCGCACCGCGTCCGGACGCCCGTCCCACTTCGGATCGATGCGGATCGTCGCACCATCCACGGCCCACAGCTCGAACGGCTTCTCCACTTCGCCGGTGAGCTCCATTTCGATGGCTCCGAAGCCGCCCACCAGCGCATCCTCGATTGCCTGCTCGATCAGCGTACGGAACGAGTCCGAGGAGTTCGGAAACTCCAGCGATCGCCGCAGGATCCGCGCCCGCTTCGCCGCAAACGCGACCTTCTCCGGGTCCTGATCCCGTTTCAGGCGCACCTGCCAGTCCATGGCGGCCACGCGATCCTTGATCAGGTTGATCGCCCGCCGCACCACCGGCGTCTCTGCAAACCTCCGCAGGTTCGCCGGCGTCGGTTTGGGCAGCGGCCGGGCCGGGAAGGAATACGGTGCGATCAGCGACGGCAGCGCCACGGTTTTTCGCTGCGCCGTTTCATCGTTGTGTCCGGCCTCCCTGCGTCCGGCTCCCAGCCGTGCCAGCGCTTGCTTCCATTGCTCTCTGATGTTCACAGTCCTCTTTGCTCCTTCCCTTCTTCTCCCAAAGGAAAAGGGCATGGCCGTTTTGCCATGCCCTTCCCCATCTGTTCGCTGCCCGCCTCAGCCGCCGGCGCCTGGGTCGTGCCTGCGCGAGAAACCCGCCAGTCCCGATGTCAGCGCTTTGCCAGCCCCCTGGATCGTTACCCCTTTTCAGCCGACAGCGCATCGCTGAAAACTGAAGGCTGCTTTTTCACACCCGCAACTCTCTCCTCGCCGTCTCCGCCACGCGCTCCAGGTCGCTGACCGTGAGCACGCGAATCTGCTGCGCTTCCATCGTCTCCACACCGAAGCGGTACTGCTCGATGTCCTCCTCGCCGACCGTGACCTCGCCGTGACCGTTGCGCAGCGTCTCCACGATCGCCGTCAGCTCCAGCTCCGCCTGCTCCACCTGCGCCATGCCGGCTCGCAGCGCCGGCGCACTGAAGGCCAGCACCTTCGCCAGTTCTGCATCCCCGATCAGCGAAACCGCATGAAACAGGCGCACCGTTCCGTTGGGCCGGTAGCCGCAGTCGATCTTCAGCGAGTCGCCCGGCCGCGTGTATGCCGAGGCCGCAATCCGCTTCCGCATCAGATCCCATACCTGCGCGTGTTCGAAGTGCGCCCGCATGCTTCTTGCGATCGCCTGTCGCCCGCCCACCGCCGGGCGCGTCTTCTCCCGGCGCGGCTCGACATACAGCCGCATCAGCGCGTCCATCTCCGCGGCGACATTCTCCGCCAGACACGCTTTCGACTCCGTCATCTGAATCTGGTGCGAGAACGAATCTTCGATCACTTTCAGCAGCGAGGGGGCGCCGCTTCCCGAATCCGCCAGATGGCGCCGCATCTCGCCTTCCATCGCTTCCAGCATGGCAATGTCGGCCTCCGGATCGAGGCACCGCACCCGCGCCCAGTCCTTCGTAAAGCGCACCGCCGCCGCCCGCGGCCCATCCGCCGCGCGCAACAGCACGCCGATGTTCACGAATTCGTTCTTCACCGGATCCGGCACATAGCGGACCAGCGAGTACTCACACGGCCTGCGCTCGTTCACATCACCCTTCCGGAAGCGCCGCTCCCCATCTCTCCACCGTCCACGATGCCCCTCTCTTGGGGGC
>Ga0335072_10002524_pt1 | contig 28327 bp, 20 predicted proteins | sample Lox_Sample_21_FD_206725 | JGI IMG/M metagenome (GOLD analysis project Ga0335072, IMG submission 206725) | Soil microbial communities from Loxahatchee National Wildlife Refuge, Florida, United States - Lox_Sample_2.1 | ecosystem: Environmental > Terrestrial > Soil > Wetlands | place: USA... | reverse complement strand
ACGCCCGGCCCGCCTGCATTGGTGAGGATGGTGAGTCGCGGCCCTTTCGGGCGCGGCTGTTTGGCGAGCACCTCCGCCACATAAAACAAATCGCTGATAGACTCCACGCGCAGCACGCCCGCGCGCTCGAATGCGGCGTCGAGCACATCGTCGCTGCCGGTGAGCGAGCCGGTATGGGAAGCAGCAGCTTTGGCCGCCGCGGCGGTACGGCCCGCCTTGATAACGAGAATTGGCTTGTTCATCGCCACGGCACGCGCCGCCGAGAGGAAGCTGCGCGCATCGCCAATGGATTCCATGTAGATAACGATCGAATCCGTGTTCGGATCCTGCCCGTAGTAGTCGATCAGTTCGCCGAAGCTCACGTCGAGCATCGACCCGGCAGAGACGAAGCCGCTGAGGCCGACGTGCTCGCGAATGCACCAGTCGAGCACCGCGGTGCCCAGCGCACCGCTCTGGCTGATGAACGCCAGTCGTCCCGGCGCCACCATCGACTTCGCGAAGTTCGCGTTGACGCCGCCCACAGGGTTCATCACGCCCAGGCAGTTCGGCCCGATCAGCCGCATCCTGCCCTTGATGATCTGCGCGATTTGCCGCTCCAGTTCCTTGCCCGCTTCGCCGACTTCTTTGAAGCCCGCCGAAATCACGATGGCTGAGGGAACGCCCGCGTTCACAGCTTCCTGAATGATGGCAGGTACCGTCGCCGCCGGAGTCGTCACGACGATCAGGTCGGGCACACCCGGCAGTTCGGTAAGCGACTTATACGCCGGCAGCCCCAGCACCGCCGGCCGCTTCGGATTGACCGGCCACACCGGCCCGCCGAACGGACTCGCGATCAGATTGCTGAGCACTGTGCAGCCCACGCTGCCTGGCCGCTCCGACGCGCCCACCACCGCCACCGATTTCGGCGTAAAAATGGGCGCCAGTGAACTGCCCCGCAGCCCCACCAGATCGTGCGCGGGATCGATGATGACGGTCGAGTCGGGCGCGAAGGATGTTGCGGTTGCCATGGGAAAAAACTCCTTATTGTCTTGCTCAGTGACCATAGCCTGTCTCCGCGGACACTTTACCGCGGAACAGCGAATAGGCGGTGACAATGTAGATCAGCGCCAGAACCAGCCCCACCGACCACCACACCAGCCCCACGTGCAGGGAGTGCGGGCCGGTCAGCGCCCGCGCGACGGTGATGCTGAGCGCGGGATCTCCGGACGACGGCAGCAGCGTGGGATACAGCCCCACCGCAGCGCCCACCAGCATGAACACCAGATACAGGCACGACGACAGGAAAGCCGCCAGCGGCTTGCGCAGGCGCGTGAAGCTCAGCATCCCGATCAGAGTGGCGACGACCAGAAGCGGAATGGCAAACAGCACCGGGTGTGTCCTGTAGTTGTCGAGCGCCGAAGGCCGCACCGCGATCGTCGCCGGCAAACTGACCAGAGTCACCAGCAGCAGCACTACCCACAGCGCCGTCGCTGCGCGCCTTGCGCGCTCTTCCAGCTCGCCCGGGGCTTTGATCACCAGCCAAAGCGCTCCATGCGATGCCAGAGCCACCAGCGCAACCACGCCACCGATCACTGTGTACCAGTCCAGGATTCCTGGCTGCGCGCCAGTGCGCCAGTCGGTCCACAGCGGCAGAAAGAAGTAGCCGTCGGCGCCCAGCGGCACGCCGCGAATCACATTGGCGAGCGCAGCGCCGAAAAAGATCGCCAGCAGCGCGCTCGCCACAAAGAACAGACCGTCGAAAAACGAGCGCCACACCGGATGATCGATGTGCATGCGCAGTTCGACGCTCGCCCCGCGAGCAATGAGCAGCCACAGCACGATCATCAGCGGCAGATAGAATCCGCTGAACGACGAAGCATAGAGAAGCGGGAAGGCGAAATACAGCGTTCCGCCTCCGGCCAGCAGCCATACCTCGTTGCCATCCCACACGGGTCCGATCGAGCGGATCATCGTTCGGCGATCCTCTTCCGTGCGCGCCAGAACTGCTGAAAGAATGCCAACTCCGAGATCGAAGCCATCGAGCACTACGTAAACGGCGATCATCACCGCGACTATCCAGAACCAGACGAATCCCATTGCGCTACCCTCTCCCGCCGGCCGAGGCCAGTTCCGGCTCAGGTTCTTTCGCCCCGTTTACAGCAACCGGCCCTGCATGAATGAACCGGTAGACCAGAACGATCCAGAGAATCGAGAGCACCGAGTACATGCCGAGGAAGCCCAGCAGCGTGAAGAGCGTGTTGCCTGCGGAGACGTGCACCGAGTAGCCCTCTGCCGTCCGGATGAGTCCGTAGACGAGCCATGGCTGTCGCCCGATCTCCGCAGTCATCCATCCTGCCGTGTTGGCGACATACGGCAGCGGGAAGCTGAGCAGAATCGGCCACAGGATCCAGCGCGTGCCGAATAGTTTTCCGCGCCATAGCAGAAACGCGGCGGCCAGCATCAGCAGCAGGAACCAGGTTCCCAGGCCCGCCATGATGTGGTAGCTGTAATAGAGCAACGGCAGCGCCGCAGGACGGTCTTCGGGCGCGAATTCGTTCAGGCCTTTCACCTCTGCCGACGTCGTGCCGTAGAGCAGGAAGCTCAGCACGTTGTTGATGGGCACGGGATTGTCTATTTTCTGGGCGTTCTCATCCGGCTGGCCGATCAGCACCACCGGCGCGCCTTTCTGAGTCCTGAACAGCCCCTCCATACCGGCGATGGCCGCTGGCTGATTCTTTGCCACCATGCGTCCGTGCAGATCGCCAGTGGGGAAGATCTGTACGATGCAGGAGACAAGGCCAAAGATCACGCCGATCTTCAGGAACAGGCGCCCAAACTCCTCGTGGCTCTTCTCGAGCAAATAGAACGCGCCCGTCGCCGACACGACAAAGGAGGCCGTAACCACGGCGCCGCACATGTTGTGTGCATACTGCAGCCACGCCCACGGATTCAGCAGCAGTCCCCAGAAGCTCGATACCTCATAGGTCCCATTCGGCAACAGGTGGTACGACACCGGATGCTGCATCCATGCGTCGGTCACGATGATGAAGAAGCCGGAAATCCACGAGCCCAGCCACACCATGAAGGCCGCGCCGAAATGCGCCGCCTTCGAAAGCCGCTTCTCGCCGAAGAGGAACAGTCCCAGAAAGGTCGACTCGAGGAAAAAGGCGAATACGCCTTCCATTGCCAGCGGCTGGCCGATCACGCCGCCGGTGCGGCGCGCGAATTCCGACCAGTTCGTCCCGAACTGGAATTCCATCGGAATCCCGGTGACGACTCCGAGCAGGAAGTTGACGGCAAAGATCTTCGCCCAGAAGCGCGCGGCCTGATTCCAGCGCTCATCGCTGGTGCGCAGGGCAACGATCTTCATCACCACCATCAGCAGCGCCAAACCCATGGTGAGCTGCGGAAACAGATAGTGGTAAGTGACGGTAAAAGCAAAGTGGATGCGGTGTAACAGAAGTGCGTTCATGCCACGGTCAGGGTAGCCGCGAGAGGTCGAAAGGCTCTGTGACAGTTGTCACACGGACAAAGCGAACCGCCGGAAAGCGCAGCATCATGCGGCGTTTTCCGGCGGCCGGGTTCGTTTCGGAACCCCTCGATCGCGGGAGTTACTGCAGCCGCACCTCGTTCTGCAGTTGCAGATCGTTGAGCACGCTCGGCGTTGTCTCGTCGGTCGCCAGAATGTTGTGGCACAGACTGCAGTCGTTCGAGAGGGATTTCCCATCCTTCGTGTTGTGGCTGCCGTCATGGCACCGGAAGCATCCCGGATACGCCATGTGCCCGATGTTGTTCGGGTATGTACCCCAGGTCACCTTCATCTCAGGGAACACATTACGGCCGTAGATGGCCACCAGGCGCTGCCCTGCCGCCTCCACCAGCGGCCTCTGGTTCTTCCACACTTCGGGATACTGGGTGCGGTAGAACTCGTCGAGGCCGGTGACAATCTTCTTCCCGGCTTCCGCCTGCGAGCCGTAGGTTGCCTGGATGAGCGCGAGCCCCTGCTTGTGCACGAACGGCAGGTCGGGACTCGGCGTGCCGTCCACCATCGCCTCGTCGATCGCCTCTTCCGCCGTCTGGAACACATGCGTCGCCTGGTTGTGGCAGTCCATGCAGTCCATGGTGCGGTGCACACCCTTGATCTGCTCGAAGGGCTGCTTCACGTCGGAGCTGATGTAGTCCGTGGTCGTCCCGTCCGGGTTCGGCTTCCGCACCGCGAGAATCGTCTGCGCGTCCGCGTCACTGGCCACGTATTCGAAGTTATCGAGGTGATGGCCGTGGATGCCCGTCAGGTGCGACACCGAATCGACTCCGCCCAGATGCAGCACCAGCACCGTGCGCGTCATGGAGTTCTTCACATCGTCGCCGAAAGTGGTCTTCACGAGCAGCTTTTCACCCACGAACTTGGCCGGCGTGTGGCATTCCTCACAGGTTTCGCGCGCCGGGCGGAGCCCGTTCAATGTGGCCCGAATCGGTGTTGGCCAGCGATGGAACGAGACTTCGAGGAGCTGTCTGGTCCCGTTCACCTTGGCCTGCACGTACGACTTCATTCCCGACCCAACGTGGCATTCCACGCAATCCACATGAGCGTGCGGCGATTCCTGATACGCCGACCACTGCGGCGCCATGACATGGCAGCTCTGCCCGCAGAAATGGGGCGAATCCATGTAGGACACCGCACGATACGAAGCCGTGCCCACGATAATGAAGTTCACAAAGGTCACGAGCGCAACCAGTTCGATACCGCGCCGAAAAAAATCGTTCTGCAGGTCGATTTTGGGGTAAGCCGTCGGCACCTCGCCCGCGGCGACCAGGCGCCTGCGCCGCAGGTAAATGCCGATCGGAATGAGCACGAGGCCGAAGACGAACAATCCCGGTAGAAACAGATCGAAGATCAGCCCCAGATAGGGGTTGGACGACCCTCCGTGGCCAAATGTCGAGACCACCCAGAAGCCGATCAGAACCAAAGACGACGACGTTGTGAGCGCCCCACCCAGCAGACTGAGTGGGTTGTTGCCGTAGAACAATATCGGCCTCAGGTTGTTCTCGATCTTCCTGAAATCCAGCATGGAGCACCTATCCCGCGATGTACGCGCTCAGAGTCAGAATCAGCAGGGTCAGGCCGATAAACAGAGCCGTAAATCCCACCACTCGCGAGAAATTTATCAACCACTTAGGAGGCGCGTCTGTGATCCTTATCGCAGACCTTCCCTCCTGCTGCATGCGCGCGTACTCCATGGGACGGCGCTTCCTGAACTCCTCTTCGCTCTCCCGTCCTGTGAAGATCACGAAGTCCATGGGGAAGCTGTCGGGCCTCAGGTGGGTGTTGACGAAGTGTATGGCAAAAATGAAGAGGATCGCCAGCAATCCCTCTTCGCTGTGGATGATGAGAGCCGCGTTCAGCGCCCAGCCGGGCAGAAAGCGCGCGAAGAACGGGGCGAACCACATCGCGTAGCCCGAGAAGCCGATGACCACCATCCCCCAGAAAACCGCCCAGTAATCGAACTTCTCCCAGTAGGCGTAGCGCTCGAATTTCGGCTTTGGTCCCAGGCCGAGGAACCACCGCATGTGACCGAAAAGGTCTTTCACGTCCTTCCAATTGGCGACCATGGACGTCGGCCCCCAGAAGATTCCTCTCTCGCCGCCGAAGATTCCGCGGGCAATAATCTCGCGCACGTGGATCAGAAAAGCGACGGTAAGGACCAGCGCGCAGAATTTGTGAAAGAACAGAATCGTTCCAAATCCGTCGACGAGTTTCGCGAACCGCACCGCCCAAAGCGCGCTCGAAAAGCGCAGCGGCAGCCCCGTGGCGGCGAGACCCAGAAACGTTGAGAAAAGTACGGCATGCAGATACCGCTGTCCCAGGGTGAACCGCAGGAACCACCGCTCATTCTTTTCAGAAACGCGCTCCGCGGCCATGGCCTCATTGGCAAAGATCGGTGCTTCTGTAGTCTCAGGCATTTTTCCCTCCCTCAGGCTTGCGGCTTACCTGCTGGAATCGCGACCGCACCAGCCACAGGATGGTGTGCAGCAGGAAGAAACTGAGCACGCTGGCCAGCAGCAAATTCATGAACAACCGGATGTAGAACAAGGCCGGGTTCAGCTTGCGGTTGCGCGCATTCGCGTGCGGCTGATACTGCACGAAGCTCATATTCGCGCCCGCGTGGCAGCGCCCGCAGGTCGCGACCAGATTCTTCTGCGCGATGGGCGATTGCGGATCGGACGCGGGCAGGACCTCGTGCGCCTGATGGCAGTCCCAGCAGCGGGCGGTTTCCGTGTATCCGCCCAACAGGCCGAGTTGCGAGTGGAACGTGTCGCGATACGTGCTGAATTTGTCACGATGGCAGTTGCCGCAAACCGGCGTCGACTGCATGCGGAATTCCGACGAGGTCGGCTCCAGGATGCCGTGGGCCGTGTGGCAGTCGGTGCAGACCGGGGCATTGGGATTGCCCGCCGCTACCGCCTTGCCGTGCACGCCCTTCTGGTACTGCTCGTTGATGCCCACGTGGCAATTGCCGCAGGTGGCCGGAATGTTGGCGCGGAACGTCAAGCTCTGCGGATTGCGATGATCGAGAATCCTGTGCGATCCGTGGCAACTGGTGCAGTTCGCGGCCACCAGCAAGCCTTCCTTGCCGATCGCGAATCCGTGGATCGAATCGATATAGGCGGCGTAGACATTCGGGAGCCCGTACTTCTTCGCCATGGCCGCGTCGCCGTGGCAGTTCCCGCAGGTCTTCGGGATATTGAGCGGATACACCGGCGAGTTCGGATCCGTCTTCGCGACAATCTCGTGCTGGTTGCCGTGGCAATTCAGGCAGCGATTCTTCGTCTCTGCCCCGGTCGCCAGAGCCGATGGCTGGCTGGCATTCGCGTGGACGCTGCCGCTCAGGCTGCTTGCTTCGTCGGTGTGGCAGCTTTCGCACTCGACCGGCGCAATCTTATCGGGGTGCGGATAGGCCTTGATGTCCTTGTGGCAGTCGCCGCAGGCAAGACTGCCATGGACGCTGGCGTGGAACTTGTCAGCATTCACGCCGATGCTGTGCCCTGCAGCATCCTGCATCGACGCATCCCCATGGCATGCCAGGCAGTCGGTTTGCGCTTTTGCGTTTCGTCCCGGCCCGGTCAGTACAAAAATCAGTACAACGAAAAAAAGGGTCCTCATAGTGGCTCCGTTGTGCCGGATTCCCAGTCGCCGGGTCGATCGGGAAACGGGCAAGCATCGAGCCAGGGCTGCGGCGGGGCGAGGGAGAGGCAGGGATCTCCTGTCACTCCCGCCGCTCGACGCAGCGATGGCGTTTCGTTCTGGGCCTTTTACAGCTGGTCCTGTTTACTTCTGCAGCGTGCGGATGAATGACACGACGTCCTTGATCTGGTCGTCGGTCAGCTTGCCGTTATACGAAGGCATTTTGCCCTTGCCGTCCTTCGTGATCGCGATCAGAGCCGCATCCGTCGCTTTCACCTGATCGGGGCTCTTGAACGACGGAATGTTCATCATTTTGCCCATAGGCGTCGCCGCGGTCCCGTCGGGGCCGTGGCACATTGCACACTTGGCTTTGTAGGTATCGGCGCCGGCGCTCTGTGCGAACACAGGCGCGGCAAGGGACGCGGCGAGCAGACAAATGGCCGCGGTTCTGATGCGAAGGTTCATTGGTATTACTCCTTTTGGGGCATTGGGGCCCTGGGCCTTCTCTCTGATAACCGGTTGCGTACGCCACGGTCTGTGATATGCCGCACAGACGCGGGTTCATCTTACACACCGAACGTAACCTTCGATCAGGAAATACCCCAGTTTGGAGCCCTTCGGGAGTTAGTCATCCCCAGCCGCCGGCGCGGTGTCTGCGCCGGACCCCGGGCGCTTGTCCGCCGGTTTATCCTCCACGCCTTCCCGAACCTCATGTTCCGGCGCTCGCCCGGTCAGGAACGTCCACTTCACCGGATAGACGTCCGGATCGAAGATCACCGCGTAGAAATGCCAGATCAGGATCGCCAGCGTCGCCAGGATCGCCTCATAGAAGTGGATCGCCGTGCTGATCGCCAAAATCGACGCCGGATGCGGCAGATGTGCCAGAATCCAGTCGTTCAGCCACAACAGCACGCCCGTCACGGCCATCACCGCCGTGCCCCAAACCAGAGCCCAGTACTCCGCTTTCTCCGCATAGTTGAATCGCCGATACTTCGGCGGCCCGTCGCGGCGGCCCAGGTTGTATTCGACAGTCTGTATGGCCTCTTTCGCGTCGCGCAGATCCGGAATCATGTCCTTCACCCAGTTCCGCCCACTCTTCTTCAGCGATACATAGACCATGTGATAAACCGAAGCCCCGATGAGAACCACCCCGGCAATGCGGTGCAGCCACCCGCGCACGGGGTGCCCATGCTCCATGTCGACGAACGGCACCGCCCAGAATGCGTGCGGGAACTTCAGCGCAAAGCCGGTAATCACGAGGACGATGAAGCTGACCACCAGCAGCGCATGCTGAATGCGCTCGCTCCGGTTGAGACGCGCTTGTCCCGGCGCCTTGCGGTAGTGGGCCAGCGATGCCCGCGCCTTACGACGCCAGTCGATTGCGTTGTGCACGAACATCAGGCCCAGGGTTACCGGAATCACGACCAGGTAAAACAGTTTTACGAAGCCCAGCAACTTTCCACCCGGCGTCGTGGTCGCCATGCCGTGCACCGGCCCGATGGCGAAACGCCGCCCGGCGTCGGCGTGGCACTGCCCGCAGGTTTTGCTCAGGTTGGCGCGGTTAACCGTCGAGCGTGGATCCCTCGACGGATAGATATTGTGCACGCCGTGGCAGCTCGCGCAGTTGGCCACCGTCTGCCGCCCCTCATGCGCGGCCAGCCCGTGATAGCTGTCTTCGTAAGTCGGGACGCGGTCCTGCGGCATATTGAAGTCGGCCATCAGCGCCGCATCGGCGTGGCAGCGCGAGCAGGCCTCCTGCGAGATATTCGCCATGTACACCGGCGAACCCGGATCGCCCGGCGCCAGAATGCGATGCTCACTGTGGCAATCCGTACAGGTGGCCGCCTGGAGCACCCCCTTCCCAACCGCCTGGCCGTGAATGCTCTGCAGATAGGTTTGCGCCACGCCCGTATGACATTGCCCGCAGGTGGTGGCGACGTTTTGCTTCCATATCTTCGAGTGCGGATTGTTTACGGGAAGGATGTCGTGAGAGCCGTGGCAGTCTCCACAGGAAGCTGCATGCAGATTGCCGCGCTCGATCGCGCGCCCATGGACGCTGGCGCGATACGCCTCCACCGGGCGCACTTCAGCAAACATATACTTCGCGGCCAGGCTCGAGTTCGAGTGGCAGGATCCGCAGGTATCCGGCAGATGCTGCTTATTTACCGGTGAACTGAGATCCGCCGCGGCCACTGCCGCGTGCGTCGATCCATGGCAGTTCGTGCAGGTGGGTACGTCGGCGTTGCCGTGGGCGCGCGCGCTCCCGTGCACGCTTGCGCTGTATTGCGCCGTTTCCTTAGCGTGGCACGTGCCGCAGAACTGCGGCCCGGCGACGGCCTTCGCCGCGTTCGAAGTGCCATGGCAGGCGATGCAGGTTTCCGAGTCGGTCGGCTTGCCGAGCGCTGCGTGCACTCCGCCACTCAGCGCCTTTGCCTCATCCGCATGGCAGGTGATGCACGAAGCCGATGCGGATTTTGAGGTGTGGGACTGCGCCGCGGCTCCTGCATGGCAAGTCACGCAGCTCAGGCTGCTATGCGGGCCTTTCATGTGCGTCGATGCGTTGACGCTGATGTCTTTTCCCTGCGAATTCCTCAGCCCCACCGAAGACCCGTGACAGGTCAGGCAATCCGAAGCCTGCTGAGCCGCGGCCGGAAGCCGCGAGAAGATCATGAGGAGGAAAACAGAGGCCATCGAACCGGCCAGCACGCGCGCGATCCGGCCACAGACGCGCCGGACTCGCGCAGGCCCTGCATCTGCACGGGTGCCCATCTCGTCCCTTCCCTGCCCCGGCCGCGAGAATCCGGAGCCTGCGCCGTCGCCCGCGCATGAATCTGCGCGGATCCCGGCGCACTTCTCCATCAGTCGCGTGATCGAGCGCAGGTCGGTCCCGCCGCTCTGCGCTCGTACGCCTCGCCGGCCCTTACTTCTGGAGGGTCCGGATGTACGTGACGACCTGCTGAATCTGATCGTCTGTCAGTTTTCCGGCATAGGCAGGCATCTTGCCTTTGCCTTCTTTGGTCACTTTCGCCAGATCGGCGTCGGAGGCTTTCACATCCGCGTCCGACTTGAACGAATTAACCTTCATGCTCTTGCCCACCGGTGTGTCGCCGGTGCCGTCGGCGCCGTGGCACATCGCGCACTTCGCCTTATAAGTTGCATCGCCACCCTGCTGTGCCATCGCAGGAATCGCGAGAGACAGCCCCAGAATGGTCAGTACTGCCATGTGGCCTGTTGTTTTCACGTCGTTCTCCTCCGTAGGGTGACCGGAGCAGAAACCGGCCACGGTTGGCTGACTGTGCCTGCAATCGACTGCCGGTTGCGGGCGTGGACATAACGGAGTGGGAAGACGTGGCGTGCATGATTGCGAATCGCGACAACGGATGCGTTCATGCCGGCCTCCCTTCCGTCATTGCAGAAAAGCCTCGCTGGTGTTGGAACCGTGAATCTGGTGGTGGCACGTCGTGCAGTCTACGGGCTGCGTGGCCGGCGCGGCACCGGAGGCGTGCGTTGGCTGCGTGGTGGTCTGCGCGTGACACTGCAGACATAGTGCCCTCTGGCTGGCGACGGTCAGCATCCTGGGATTCGCCGACCCATGCGCCGCGTGGCACGTGCCGCAGCCTTCCGCATTCACGACCGGATGCTGATGCGCAAAAGGGCCTGCATCCTCCGTGTGGCAGCGGGTGCAGGAGGCATTCTGCTCCGCAATCGTAGGCTGCTTGTGCGCCGCCATCTCGCGCGAGCCGCGCACATGCGCCGTGTCCATCGTGTGGCAATCCGAGCAGTTGACGGCCTTGCCCGCAGACGCGTGCGGGTGCGCCTTCACCTGCCGAACGATGTCGCTGTGACACGTAGAACAGCTCGTTGCGTCGGCGGCGGTTGCCGCCGCCCCCTGCGCAGTCGCGGCAACCTGCGGAGCACCCGCAGCACGGGCCGTTCCACTCAGACCCGGAAAGAGAAGAAGACACGCGATGACGGTTGATCGGCCCATGCGCATGCACCGCGTGCAGCCGGTTGTAGTTTTTGCGGCTCGTGAAACTCCGCTTTCACCGCTTCACGCAAACATGCAGCATAGCGGGCTGTCCGAAGGACGGACAGTGACCGCAATCACAGGGACGGCGCAGTGACGGATATCACCCTGTTACCTTGGAATCCCGGCGGCTCGCTCAGGCAGACTTCTGCTCGCAGCAGCACACCGGCTGTGCAGCGATTTCCCACGACCACGCCCGGACCTGCTCGAGAGCAGCGGCCGCCAGTTTGCCCAGCACCGCCTGCACCGGCTTCGTCAGTTCGGTGCCCCAGGCAATGCGCTCCGGCTGCACGCCCAGCACCACAATCTGCTGGGGAGCGTCGCCAGTGAGCATCATCGCCCCGATCAGGTCGGAGAATCCCAGCAGATGGACGCTCTTCGTCACAGGCATATCGGCAACGGCTTCGCCGGCAAAGCGCAGCACCGTTCCCGGCGCCTCGCCCGCGTCGATCGCATCCAGAGCCAGAAGATGAGTGACTCCGGACAGGGGGTACAGCAGTTCGAGCCCCAGCGTACCGCCTTCGATCAGCACCACACCCTCCGGCAACTGCGACCGCTGCTGCAATTGGCGGAGGGCGAGCATGCCTACGGCATCATCGGTCCGCATCAGGTTGCCGAGGCCAACGACTGCGATGCGCGGACTGATCATCGATCCCAGTTTCGGTTGCGGTGAATATTGCGTTTCCCGAAAATATGCCGCCGTTCGCTGGCGGCGATCTTCAGCTCCTCGTCGATCGTCTCGTCGTCGACAAATTTGTAGCCGCTGAAGATGCTCTCCATTTCCGCGTTGCGCTCCGTCATCGCCACCAGAGCGGCGCTATAAACGTGATGAATGAAGAACGCCATCAGGAAGAACATGAACAGGAAATGCACCGTGCGGATCCACTGAATGTTGATCAGCTGCGGAATCCAGCCCACGAAGAATTTTAGCGTCGGCGAGCCCTCGACCGTGGCAAAAAGCACCAGCCCGGTCACGCACTCGCACGCCACCATGAAGTACACCCAGATGTACGCGAGGCCGGCCAGCGTGTTATGGCCGATCTGCTCGAACGGCTTGCGCTGGCGGAAGCTGTAATAACGCACCATTTCCTTCAGGCTCTGCCACTGCCGCCGCGTCAGCGGAACGAACTGCCTCCACCGCGCCCAGTGATTGCCCGCAAAGAACCAGTAGATGCGCACCAAAAGCGCGCCGAGCAGCTCGAAGCCGGCCAGCTCATGGATGAACCGTACCGTCCCCATCGTCCACGCCGTCCTGTGCGGGAAGATCAGAAACGGATGATTCATGTAGAGGCCGGTCCAGGTCAGCACAGTCACCGCAGCCACCATGCCCCAGTGGCTCAGCCGGACCGGCAGTTCCCATACGTAGACCGGAACCAGATGCTCCTGCCCCTCCGCGAAATGTCTGCGCGGCGTAAAGATATTCGGGATGCTGACCATCAGAAGCCTCCCAGGCCCAGCCCCGCGGGTACCGGAGGAAGCGACTTGGATCCCTCCGGTTCCGGCGTGGCCACGACTTCACGGCCATATCTCCGTCCCTGCGCATCCACCACATGCACCGCGCAGGCCAGGCACGGATCGAACGAGTGGATGGTGCGCAGCACCTCCAGCGGACGTTCCGGATCGGCGATCGGCGTGTTCACCAGCGCCGCTTCGTACGCGCCGCGCTGTCCCATCGCATCGCGCGGTCCTGCATTCCACGTGGAAGGCACGATCGCCTGGTAGTTCACGATCTTCTTGTTTTCGATCTCCACCCAGTGGCCCAATGAGCCCCGGGGCGCTTCTTCCAGCCCGAACCCTGCGCACGATTTCGGCCAGCTCTCCGGATCCCACTTGTCGCCGTTGTGGATCTTCACATTGCCGTGCGACATGTTGTCGTCCAGCTGTCCGATCCAGTCCGGCAGCTTCTGCACCACGATGTCAGCCTCGATGGCCCGCGCCGCAATACGGCCCAGCGTCGAGAAGAGCGCCGTCGGCGGAGCGTTGAACTTCGCCAGCACTCCGTCCACCGTCTTCTTCACCTGCTCATCGCCCGAAGCATACGCGACCAGCGTGCGCGCCAGCGGGCCCACTTCCATCGGCTTGTCGTCGTACCGCGGTGACTTCAGCCATGAGTACTTCGCGTCGGTGTCGAGCTGATCGAACGGCGGCTTCGGCCCCGAATACTTCGGATTCGTCTCACCAACCGCCGGCTTCAGACTCTTCTGATCTCCGCCGGAATACTCGTACCAGGAGTGCGTGATGTATTCGGCGATCTTGCCAGGATCGAGGGGGTGCACGGTCGAGAGGTCGCGGTTGAGGATCACTCCCCGCGGGAAGAAGAATCCCGCCGGGTCGCCAATTCTGCCCGCTGGCAAATCGCCGTAGGCCATAAAGTTGCCGAGGCCCTCACCGTAACCGAACCACTCCTTATAGAAACTGGCCACGGCCAGAACATCGGGAATGTAGACCTGCTGGACGAAATCCCGCGCACGAGCCGCAAGCTCATTGAAGAGCGTAATGCGCTCCGGATTGATCACGGCTTCCGGCTCGTTGCCATCGATTGCGGTAGACATCCCACCTACGAGATACGTCTGCAGGTGCGGATTTTTACCGCCCAGGACCGCGTGGATGCGAATAAAATCCCGCTGCATATCAAGCGCTTCGATGTAATGCGCGACAGCAAGCAGGTTCGCTTCCGGCGGCAGTTGGTAAGCAGGGTGTCCCCAGTCACCGCTGCTAAAGAGGCTCAACTGCCGCGAGGCCACAAGGGCCTTGACGCGGTCCTGGACTCCCTTGAAATAGGTGGTGCTCGACTTTGGCCAGTCCGAGATTGACTGCGCAAGCTGCGAAGTCTTTGCCGGATCGGCTTTCAGGGCCAGCGTCACATCGACCCAGTCGAGCGCGTGTAAGTGATAAAAGTGCACAACGTGATCCTGCACGTTCTGCGAGCCCGCGATGATGTTGCGGACCAGCCTCGCGTTGTCAGGAACTTCAACGCCAATGGCGTTTTCCACCGCGCGTACGGAGGCCAGCGCGTGCACCGTGGTGCATACGCCGCAGATGCGCTGCGCCCAGATCCACGCCTCGCGTGGATCGCGTCCCCGCAGAATCAGCTCAATGCCGCGGAACATGGTGCCGGAGCTCCACGCATCCGTCACCTTTCCCCCGTTCACCTCCGTCTCGATGCGGAGATGGCCTTCAATGCGTGTTACCGGATCGATCACCACTCGTGCCATTACCGCACCTCCGCCGACGGCTTCTCAGCCGCGGGTTGCGCATCGCCGTTTCCGTTCGGATGGAAATGGTCGCGCACCACATGGCCCACCAGATGCGCCGCCGTGGCTGCTGCTACGGCCGCGACGCCTGTCCAGCCGATCTCGCCGGCCGTCACGTCGACGCCGAATCCTGCCGGATGCGGCAGCCGCTCGTAGAAAGGAGACTTCGTATCCCAGAACCGCGATGAGGCACAGCCGATGCAGCCGTGTCCCGCCTTTACCGGCCAGCTTGTCGATGCGTTGAATCGCACCGTCGGGCAGTTGTAATTCGTCTCCGGTCCCTTGCAGCCCATCTTGTACAGGCAATATCCCTGGCGGTGTCCGTCGTCGCCCCACGTCTGCACGAAGCGTCCGGCATCGTAATGCGCGCGCCGCTCACACTGATCGTGGATCAGTTGCCCGTAGGCAAACAGCGGGCGGTTGTTGCTGTCCAGCGGCGGCAGTTCGCCAAACGTCAGGTAGTGCACCAGCACCGCGGCCGTGTTCACGGGGTTGTGCGGACATCCGGGCAAATTGACCACCGTGATCCCGGGAATCGCTTCCTCCACACCCACTGCCCCCGTCGGATTGATTCCCGCGCTCGGCAGCCCGCCGTCCCACGCGCACGACCCGATCGCAATCGTCGCTGCAGCGTTGCGGCAAACTTCGCGCGCGATGTCGATGGCCGTCCGTCCGCCGATCGTGCAATAAACCCCGTCGTCCTTCAGCGGAATCGCGCCTTCCACCACTACCAGATACTTGCCCTTCTCTTCGTCGACCACGCGCTTCAGAGCGGCTTCCGCGTGCTTGCCCGACCCCGCCATGATCGTCTCGTGGTATTCCCACGAGAGCGTCTCGAGCACGACCTCTTCCACGGTGGGGTGCGTCGAGCGCAGCATCGCTTCCGAATTTCCGGCACAGTCCTGAAATTCCAGCCACACCAGCACCGGCTTCTTTTTCTGTCCCAGCGCTGTTGCGATGGTTTGCGTGTAGGCCTTCGGCAGCGCCAGCGTCGCCGTCATCGTGCCGCAAAATTCCATGAAGCGTCTGCGCGAGATCCCGCGCCGCTTACATGTCTCCAGAACCGACTCGTCTCTTGCCATTCGGCCCTCCGTCTGTTTGCGATTTCCTGGATTCGCAACAGACCCTATCGCTGGGGAAAAAGGCCTGTATGTGACTCGCATCACACCGCAGAATTATTTCTGCTCTTCGGTGCCGGAGTTCATTCGACACCATGGCGCGCCAATTGCGCGTGACTGCCGTCACACCGATTTGTGCCTGGAGTCACAGTCTGCCGCCACCCCGTGAGGCCACACTCATCACGGTTGAATGCACCCGGAGCACCCGGCCACGTTGTGCGTCCGTTCCGCCCCTCGTGGCGGAGTCCACGAATCCTGGTCGAAGCTGAAGAGCCGCGCATGAAGCCACTTCTTTGCCCCAGGAGGTTTTCCCCGTGAAAGCCCTCGACGAACGCGTCTCTGCAAATCACGCCCTCGTGGTGCCTGACCGCATCCTGGTGGCCACTGACCTGGGAGACGCCGACTACCTGGTCCCCTACGCCATCGCGCAGGCCCGCGCCTGCGGAGCCGCGCTCACTTTTGTTCATGTCATTCCGCCGGGCGAAGCTCTCTCGCTCGACCCGCGCGCGATTCCCTTCGAAGATTCCGCGGCCATGGCGCAGGAGGCGCGCCAGGCACTCGATGCCATCGGCGAGCGCATTCGCGATCTCGGCATCCAGTGCGACGCCCGCATCGTCTCGGGGTTCCCCCGCGATCAGATCGCCGCGGTCGCGCGTGAGACCAAAGCCGGCCGCATCCTCGCCGGCACCCACGGACGCCGCCATCTCCGCAGATTTTTCCTGGGATCTGTGGCGCATGAGATCCTGCGCTCCGCTCAAATCCCTGTGTTTACCGTCGGCCCGAACGCACGCGAGGCATCCTCCTTCGGCGCTCCTCGGCGCATTCTGCATCCGGTCTCGCTGGCGGTGGGATTCGAACACAGCGCCCGGCTTGCCATCCAGTTCGCGGAGTTCTATCGCGCGGATATCACTCTGCTCCACGTTCTGTCGCCCGATGTCGAGATTCAGCGCGATGCAAAGCGTGTCGTCGAGTGGGCGCGATCCGAACTGCGCCGCGTCGTGCCCGAGGAGGCCTCGTTGTGGGCCCACGTCGCCATCGAGGTCGAGGTGGGCGAAGTTGTGGAGGAAGTTCTGGATGCGAGCGTGGATATCGACGCCGATCTCATTGTCCTGGGCGTCAGTCACGATGCCACGTTCTGGCCGAACCCGGGGGACGACACTGTGTACAAGATCATCGCCCGCGCCAAATCGCCGGTGCTCAGTATTCGCAACGCCCCACCGCCCGCCGAGACGGTGCACTGATGCGCAGGCCCAAACTCCTCACCCAGCAAGACGAAGCGCGCTGATCAGCGCGGCCAAAGCGGCGGGCTGGTTCCGGCGGCTCGTGTAGTAGAGGAAAAGGCCGGGAAACTTCGGGCACCAGTCCCTCAGCACCTGAATCAGACGGCCCTGTTCGATCAGGGGCAGCAGCGTCGGCTCCAGCGCCATGCCGATTCCAACGCCCTGCAGCACCGCCTGAATCACCAGGTCCGAATCGTCGAACGATACAGGTCCCTCGGGATTCACCGTCATCGCCTTCCTGCCCTTTTCGAACTCCCAGCGGTAAAGGCCATAGCTGAAACGAAAGCCGACGCACGCGTGATCCTTCAGGTCCTGTGGAACTTTGGGCGCCTTATGCTTCGCGAAATACTCCGGCGCCCCGACCGCGGCCAGTTTCAGATCCGCGCTGACGCGAACGGCCACCATGTCCTTCTGAATAAACTCGCCGATCTGGAGGCCGGCGTCGTATTCCCCGGCCACGATGTCCACCGGATCGTTCGAAACCGTCACCTCGAGAATGATGTCGGGATACGCTTTCGTAAACTTCGCCAATTTGGGGATGAGGACCATGCACGCCGCGGACCGCGTGGTCACCAGCCTGATCCTCCCTGCCGGGCGATCGCTGAGCTTGCGGACTATCGAGAGCGACTGCTGAATCCGTTCCAGCGCCGGCCCCAGGTCTCTGAGCAGAGCACTTCCCGCTGGGGTTGGCGAGACGCTCCTCGTCGTCCGAGCCAGCAACTGAAGCCCGAGCCGCCTTTCGAGCGCCCGCACCGTGTGGCTCAACGCCGATTGCGAGACGCCCAGCCGCGCGGCAGCACGCGTAAAGCTGCGTTCCTCGGCAACCGCGGCAAAAACGGCCAGGTCCGGCAAATCATCGCGCAGCGATTCATGAATTATGGTCATATGGTCTTTCTCATTACTACGTCTAGTCTCATGAGCATAGCAACCTTACACTGAATCTCGTGGACGGCTCCCGCTTCTGTTTTCGCTTTCGCGGCTCAGTTGCGGGCACGCGCGGATCCACACCGGGGTGAGGAAATGCAAAAACGTGAACTGGGAAAAAGCGGACTGAAGGTTTCGGCTCTTGGGCTGGGCTGCATGGGCCTGAGCTTTGGATTCGGTCCCGCGACCGACAAACAGCAGGGGATCGCGCTGATCCTCGCCGCCTTCGACCGCGGCGTAACCTTTTTCGACACGGCCGAGGCATATGGCCCTTGGCTCAATGAGGAACTCGTCGGTGAAGCGCTGGAGCCCTTCCGCGACCAGGTTGTCATCGCAACCAAGTTCGGCTTTAACGACGGCAAACCCGCCAGCGGACTGAACAGCCGTCCGGAAAACATCAGAGCGCACGTGGAAGCCGCCCTGAAGCGCCTCAGGACCGGCACCATCGATCTGCTCTATCAGCACCGCGTCGATCCCAGCGTTCCCATTGAGGATGTTGCCGGCACGGTGAAGGAGCTGATCGTCGCGGGTAAGGTGAAACACTTCGGCATGTCCGAAGCCGGCGTCGCTGCCATTCGCCGTGCGCATGCCGTGCAGCCCGTCACCGCTCTGCAGAGTGAATACTCGCTCTGGTGGAGAGAGCCCGAAGAGGAAATCCTGCCCACGCTCGAAGAGCTCGGCATCGGCTTCGTTCCCTTCAGCCCCCTGGGCAAGGGCTTTCTCACCGGCGCAATCGACGAGAAGACGCAATTTGACAGCACGGATTTCCGCAACCTTGTTCCGCGCTTCTCTGCCGAAGCCCGCAGGGCGAACCAGGCGCTCGTCGATGCGCTGGGGCAAATCGCCAGCCGCAAAAAGGCCACGCGCGCGCAAATCGCACTGGCATGGCTGCTCGCTCAAAAGCCGTGGATCGTGCCCATCCCTGGCACGACGAAGCTCAACCGTCTGGAAGAGAACGTGGCAGCCGCCGACCTGCAGCTGTCGAGCGGCGACCTGACGAGCATCACGGACGCCCTTGCCGAAATCGAAGTCCGGGGCGCCCGCTATCCGGCTCACGTGCAGGCTCTCATCAATCGATAATCGCCGAGGGGTGGTGTGAGGGGCTTGCGCAGACCACACCACCCTTTGTAGATTCGCCCGATGGCGCTCAAACGGATGGACAACGTAGGAATCGTCGTCGATGACCTCGAACCAGCGATCGATTTCTTTCGCGAGCTCGGCCTCGAACTCGAAGGCCGGGCCACCATTGAAGAAGAATGGGCCGGACGAGTCACAGGACTCGTCGATCAGCGCGTCGAAATTGCCATGCGGCGTATGCCAGACGGCCACGGCCGCCTCGAGCTCTCCCGCTTCCTCGCGCCGCCGGTCGTCGCGGATCACCGCAATGCCCCGGTGAACGCCCTGGGCTATCTCCGCGTCATGTTCGCCATCGATGACATCGACGAGACGCTGGCAAGGCTGGCCACGCGAGGCGCGCAGCTCGTCGGCGAGGTCGTCCGGTATAAGGACGTGTATCGGCTCTGCTACATCCGCGGCCCTGAAGGTCTTCTCATTGGACTCGCCCAGGAACTCGGCTGAGCGGACACAAGGTAGGGTAAATGAGAACCTGTCCGCCTCCTGTCAAACCTGACAGGAATGGAACCGCCTTACGGATCCATGGACGTCTCCACTAGTTCCGTTCGAAGCCTCGATGCTGACAGGCGCACCTAAGTTGATCGTGAAACAGATGCAAGTCCACCTCGTCCAGTCTAGAAAAGATTGAATTGAATCTGTACGCCGCCCGAGCCCTGCAGATCCAAAGTGCTGGGCTGGCCGGACGTGCCGGTCACTGATGTCTGCAACTGAATAAACAATTGCACGTGTCCGCCGGTGTCGGGAACGACAAAGACCAGCTGCATGCCGGTCACCCCTTGCACCATCCCCGCCGGCTTGAGCGTGACAGCACCCGTGGTAACGTTCACCCTGTCCTCTACCCAACTCGCTCCGCCGACCGCCTGCGCGAAGGCCTGGAACTGCATCGCGCCTTCAAGGAACGGCTTCACCCAAGCCAGTTGCAGCGCACCCTGCACGTTGGTCACTGTCGCCGAGGGATCGGAGAGCTGTAATGTTCCGTCGATGATCCTCCCATCCTGGGTCATAACGAACGATACCGATCCCTGGGCGCTGATCTCAAACCCCGATTTCCCCTCCGGGTGCAGCGGCACCGTGACCTGTCCGGTTACCTGCCAGGTGGGTGGATCCTGGCTGTTGGTCGCGCCCCTGCTCACCAGCGTACGGTGGCCGGTGAAATTGAGCTGCGACTGCAACGCCACGCTTGGCGCCGCCAGCTTCTTGCTCTTGTCGTCGAGGCCCTTCGTCTCGGGTGGCCCGCCGGAAAGCTTGTCTTCAAGATTCTGCCGGCCATTCAGGATGCCGGCTGTCACTTCCCACGCGTGGTTACGATTGAACGTGAAGCCGGCTTTATTCGCCTCGGAGATGAATGTGTCGAGCACATCTCCGTAGCGCATGTCTTTGCCGTTGAAGAAGACATTGGCGTCATCGCCAGTTTTGCGTGGCTGGCTCTTGTCCTTCTGCAGATCCAGGTCGTAGTAAGAGAACCACGACTTGATCGCCTCGTCGTCAGCCTCCTGAACCGTGCTCCATGCAAACGGCAGAGTCTCGCGAAAGTGGGGCAGGAAGGTGGCCACAACCTGCTTCGCGTGGCGGCTGGAGCGAACGGCGCCGCTGATGATGCTGCCCTGACGGTTCGCCAGTGCGAGCAGTTCGTTGCCGAGCTTCGCGGCGAGCGCATCGGTCGTGAGTCCTGGCTGAGGTTGCGGTGGCGGAGTGTTGAGACCGGGTGCGTTCTGCTGCGGCGCAGGGCGGGCAGGCTCCGAAGCCGCGGGATTCAAATTGAATTTTGGTGCGAAAAGCCGCGAGGCGAGACTCGTGCACTGCACTGAGAGCTCCGTTGACGCTCTGATGTAATCGCCGGCAGCCTTCTGCGCCTGGTCTGACGCCCCCTGTGACGGCTTCGTTGCCGCCCCGGTATCCAGCGCCTCGTTGGCTGCATCGTAGGCAAGCCTGGCGAGATAGGCTGCCTTAAAGGCTTCTACCAGGCTGTGAGGGTCCTCGTTCACCTTGATTTTGTTCCAGTCGGCGAGCGTCGGACAGGCCGCAAGCAGACCGGGTGGAAAATCGACCTTCGGCCGCGGGAGGTTCGATTCCAAAATGCGGGCGATGGCTGCCGGTTGCGGACTCACCTGCGCGCTCCGGGCCGCCACCATCGCGGATGCCGCCGCGTCCGCCTGCGCTTCAGCGGCATCGCCTGGTTCGGTCATCCCTTCGACACGACCGCCCGCACCTGCCTGCTGCACGGTGTGCGCCACTTCGTGGGCGAGAACGCGCTGCCCCTCTCCTGACACGGGATCGTAGGCACCGTCATTGAAGTGGATATCCTGGCCGAGAGTGAAGGCCCGGGCGTGAGCAGCCTGCGCTGCGCGCGCCGAAGCCAGGCCCGTGTGCACTCGCACCGCGGACAGGTCGGCGCCGAGTGAGCCTTCGAATCGACCCCGCAACAACGCGGGCAGCGCCTGGCCGGAGCCGGGTCTGTCGGACGGGGAATAAACAGCGATTCGGCTGAAGTCGTGACCGGGGTTGTGGCCGCCTCTTTCCGTCGGAGTTTTCTCAAACGAAGAATCATCCATGGCAGATCCGGTAGTTGCTGACCCGCCGCCTGCCAAAGACCTGGCGGACAGACTCGGATGAAGGGCTGGAGGCTTCTGAGTGAACGCGCGCATGGTTCACCTCGATTGTTTCGGTTATAGACTAATCAAACGTCGAAATCCATGATCGCCATACAACGGGCTGCACTGTCCAGCGGAGTGCGGATACAGTCCGCGGCCGTGCTGCTGCCTTCGATAGAGTTGCTTTTCTTGCCGGGGCGGACCAACCCTTACCGTTTGGAAGCTGCCCGCACGCCCACCACGCTCAGCAGCCGCCCCGTGAATCCCTGCTCCGCGCGATAAGAGAAATACCGGTTGTTCTGGCAGCGCGTGCAGTGGCCGATCACGGCAATCGACCCTGCCCGCAGGCCCGCATCGAGAAGTTGCCGACGATTCGCTTCCATCAGATCGAGATGGATCTGCGGACCCAGATTGCTGTGCCCCGGCGCGCGCGCCGTGAGAAATAACAGCGGATATTTGTCGTGGATCGGGTCGGCATCCGACACTTCCGTCAACAGTTCCGGCGCATACGCAAACTGCGACGCGAACTCGCTCCGCACTTCTTCGCCCACCGCATAGCAGCACGCCGCAATGCCGGGCCCAATGGCCGCGATCAGATCTTCGGGCTGGCTGTTAAACTCCGAGCGCATCCGCCCCACGCCGTTCTCAACAATCCTCTGCAAAGTCCCGCGCCAGCCCGCGTGGAACGCCGCCACCGCACGCCGCTTCACGTCGGCTACCAGAACCGGAATGCAATCCGCCGTCTGGATTGCGAGCAGCACGCCCGGTTCGTTGGTCATCAGCCCGTCGCCGTAGCACGGCGCGTCGCGATCCGCATCGTCGATCCCTGCACGCTTCACCATCGACGAGTGGATCTGCTTCAGGGTCACGACCTTCATCTTCGGCGCGCCCAACGCCTCCAGAAATCTCCGCCGGTTCTCGAGCACGTGCTCGCGCGTATCCGTCTGCGTGAATCCCAGGTTCAGCTCGCCGGCCCGCTGCCCTGGTCGATACGCCGTGGTCGCGCCACCCGTCCGCGTGCTGAATCCCTGCACCAGCCATGGCCACGCATCCCACCCCCCTGCGCGCACAATCTCCACGCGGGACTTCACCACACGCCGCGCCGGCTGAGGCAATATCTCTTTCCGCTCCGATTGCCGTGAGTTTCCGCTCCAGCCGCTTTGCGAGCGCTTGCGGCGCGGCGTCAGCCCGCCCCCGCGGAGCAGCTTGTCAATTCTCTTCAGATCCGGGGAGACCGAGCGGGGAGAGGCCATCACTCTCTATTTTACCGGGCGCTGCATCAGGCTTGCGCCTCCGCGCCGCGCGCTACTTCGGCAGTTCCGCCGCGTAGAGATTCGCTGTCGACGTGCGCGCGCTCACCAGCGGCACATCTCCCGGCGCCAGGCCGGCAAAGCGGTAGTCCACCACGTTCGACGAGCGCAGATCGTGCAGGTCGGCCACGCGCTCCACCTTTCCTGTCGCCAGCACCGCCCGGAAAATCGGCTGATCGATCTCAGCGAAGTCGTGAAAGTAAATCGCGCTGTCGTCGTGCGACCAGGCGGGGTCAGCGATGTTCTGCTCGGCCAGGGTGCGCCAGGTCTTCGCGGCTACGTCGAACAGCATCAGCTTCTTTTGGTCGATCGAGAGCGCCGCAATATATTTCCCGTTCGCCGACCACCGTGGACTGAACAGCCCATCGGAGCCCGGAAGCTTCTCCATCTTCCTCGTGGCCAGGTTCACGGTGTAGATCGCCTTGGGCTGCGCGGCCTCCGCCATCAGATCAGGCAGCCTTCCGAACACCAGCTGCTTTCCGTCCGGCGACCAATCCGGATCGGCCTCGCTGCGATCCTCGTCCAGCACTTCCTGAAGATGACCGCCGTCGGCATCCATGGTGTAGATCTTCCACGGATGACCGGGCTGGCGCCCCATGAATACGATCTGCCGCACATCGGGCGACCAGTACATCATGAAAACCTGCATCGGCCGGCCGGTCAGCTGCAAACGGTTCGAGCCATCGCTCCGGCTGCGCCATAACGAACCGTCGTCTTTGCGGATCCACGCCACCCACTGCCCGTCGTGCGAAAACTCCATCCGCGTCGCGCTGCTCAGCCCCGGCCCGTAGGGCACAAATATCTTCTCGTTGCGGTCGTAGCGCAGCAGTTCCAGTTGCGTGTCCAGTCCAATGAAAAACGCGCGCCGGCCGCCACGCTCGGTGATCGGCGCCTGATAATCCAGAGGCCCGTTTGTCACCGGAATCGGCGGCTGCGCCCTGCCGAACAGTCCTCCATGCTCTTCGATCGCCCAGATATTGCTGTTGCCATCCCGCGCCGACTGAAAGACATAGTAACGGCCGTCATCACTCCAGCTCCCGCAGCATTCCGCAGCCGGCGCGCTGGTCCAGTTCGGCAACAGAACGTGCGCCCCGCTGCCGTCGCCGGCCACTTCCCACAGTTCCGACGTATGCGTCTCGCTGTTCAGCAGAGTAAGGCGCAGCTTCGTTCCGTCCGGCGACCAGCGCAGCCAGAAGGCGCGCCCCGGTAGCGTTGCGAATTTGTGGGTCTCGCTTCCGTTGTCGCGAGCAATATATAAGTCGTCTCCACTCGCGTAGAGAATGCGCTGCCCGTCCGGCATCCAGGTTGCGTCGTGCGCCAGGATCCCCGGAATTCTCCGCGCCGTCCCACCCGTCGTCGACACCACCCACAGCACCTGTTCCGGCGCAGTGGCCAGATGATTCCGCAGGAGCAGCCGCGATCCGTCCGGCGAAATGCTCCCCAGCGACGGAGCCGCGAGCTCATCGGGCAACTGCAGCGTGCTCGTCTCGCCGTCGGCGATCAGCGCCTGCGCCAGCATCGCGCGTCCGTTTTCAATCTGCGAAAAATAAATGCGCGAGCCATCTGTCGCAGTGCCGGAAAAGCTTTCGAACAACGGATCCCCGGGTCCCACGCGCCCTGTAAACGTCACCTGCTTGATGCGCGGCGGCGCGGTATACGCGGGTTTCTCAGCAACACCCGCCACATAACCGGCGGACAGCCCGCAGAGTACGAGAACGCAGCCTCCGATCCACCGCCAGGTTCCTGGCTTCCTGGCGGCAACTGGAGCTGGCTGCGCGCTTTCTGGCGCGGCGTGCAGCCCGGGCGGTTCCACGATCGTCTGCTTCGTGGACACGTGCTCGAGCTCGCTTGCTGGGAGGTCTCCGGCCGCCGCTCCCACGGTGGTCACAGGCGCAAGAAATCGATACCCCCGCCGGGCCAGTGTCTCGATAAAGCGCGGGTTCTCTGCCGAGTCTCCCAGAGATTCTCGCAGCTTATTAATTGCGGTGCCCAGGCTGTGATCGAAATCGACGATCGTGTCGTTGCCCCACAGCCGTTGCTGGATCTCTTCCCGAGTGACGACTTCGCCCGGGCGTTCCAGCAGACAAACCAGCACGCGAAACGGTTGCGCCTGCAGCCGAATCCGAATACCCGATTTGCGCAGTTCTCCGGATTCGCCGTCGGCCTCGAACAAACCGAATCGGTAACGAAAAGCCGTCTTTTCCTGGTGCTCCGCTGAGGCCGGCATAGATGAAATCCACTGGGAGGACACTACTTTGTACCGCGGTTGATAGGTATCGGTCAATGCACTTTCGTCATCTCGCCCTGGTTGAAATGTAACCGTATCCTTCTGATATACGGCGGCTTTCCCGGTGAAGAACATTTGATCGAAAAAAGGTCTGCTGTGCATTGCCGGTTGTTGCCGCGAGCGAGTCTAGTTCACGCTGGCACCCGCGCCAGGACCGTTTGTATTTCGCGACTGCGGATGTCAGAAGGCCTTTTGGAGGCACCACATGATTTTCACGAGAGACAACGGCCGACCTTCGGTTACCCGATGGCTCGCGCTTGTCACCCTTCTTCTCATTCCCGCTATGTTCGTTGGGCGGCTGTCTGCCCAGACCGACACGGGTGCAATTTCGGGAACCGTTACCGATCCTTCCGGCGCCGTCATCCCGGACGCCACCATCACAGTCACCGACCTGGCGACCAATCGCGCGGTTACCGTGCAGAGTCAGGCCGACGGATCTTACGTCATCAGCGCCCTACCTATTGGCAATTACAAAGTCGAAGCCTCTAAGTCGGGCTTTAACGTTCAGGCTGCCAACTTTTCCCTGCAGATTTCCGAGACGAAACAGTTCAACTTCAAACTGACTGTAGGCTCCGGGAATGAAACCGTCCAGGTGACGGGCGCCAGCCCGCTGATCGACACGGCAAACTCGTCGCTCGGTGAAGTGATCGAAGGCCGCCAGATCGTCGACCTTCCCCTGAACGGCCGCAACTTCACCACTCTCGCCTTGCTCACTCCGGGCGTCAGCCGCGGCCAGTATTCCGATAACGCGAGCGCTCCCAATAACAATGCGGAAACCTGGCGCAACGCCGACTCCGGCGCCGCGGCCCTCGCCGTCGACGGTCTGCCGCCGCAGGCCAACAACTTCATGATCGACGGCATCGACAACAACGAGTCGCTGGTGAACACCCTCGTGATTTTCCCCGGCATCGAAGACATTGCCGAGTTCAAGACCACCACCAGCACGCCTTCGGCCGAGTTTGGCCGCGCCGGCGGCGGCGTCGTCCAGGTCGCCACCAAGTCCGGGACCAACGACTTCCACGGCGTACTGTATTGGTTCAACCGCTCCAAGGTCGGCGCTGCGGATACTTTCGACTACACTTCGACGCCTCAAACCACTCCCGAACTGAGCCGCAACCAGTTCGGCGCCTCATTCGGCGGACCGTTCTGGAAGGATAAGCTCTTCTTCTTCGGCGACTATCAGGGCTGGCGCCAGAACCTGCCGGCCGGTATCACCACCACGCGGGTGCCGACCGCTCTGATGCGCCAGGGCAATTTCACTGAGCTGCTCAGTTCCAGCGGAACGGGAACCGCCACTTCTGTTCCCATCCAGGCGATCTGCCCCGATCTTTACGACGGCGGCGGCAATCTGCTCTCGCAGTTTTCGGCCGGCTACGGGTACATCTACAATCCGCAAACCTGCCTGCCCTTTGGCTGGAATGGCGGCGTTAGCACATCGCAATCGGGAAACACCGCTCTCAATATCGTCCCGGGGGGCAGCCAGCTCCCGGTTGGCGTGAAGTACCTGAACGCGTTTCCGAATCCGAACATCTCCGGCGCCGACATCGCGACCAACTCTCCGAACTTCTCGCGTGCCGCTTACAACATCGAAACGATGAACGATTATGACGGCCGCGTCGACTGGGTCTTGTCGTCCAAAGACAGCGTCTTCGGCCGTTACAGTCTCGGCCAGGACTTCCTCAACAACGTTCCGTTCCTGCAGGACGCCACGCACTTCCTGCCCTCGGGCAACGGCACCAATCCCTCGCATCCGCGGCAGGTTGCAGCCGGCTACACGCATATCTTTAACGAGCGAATCCTCAACGAATTCCACTACGGCTGGGTACGCGATCTCTCCGGATACGAGCAGCCGGACGCCAGCGTCCCGCTGGCCGCAAACCTCGGCATCCAGAATGCCAATACGTCTCCGCTGCTCGGCGGCATGCCGATCATCGGCGGATGGTATGGAAACCTGAGCTACGTCGGCGACGGCGGCCCGTATCTGATCGTCGAGCCCACGAATCAGTTTTCCGATGCCGTTACCTGGACCAAGGGCAAACATACCCTCAAGTTCGGCGCGAACATTATTCACCGCGATGTGAACTGGGACCAGGGCAACGACGCCAAAGGCTACTTCTGGATCGACGACGGCGATTACGGCGGTATGCCGGCGCCCACGTCCGGTCACGGAACCTTCACCGGCTATGAGACTTCAGAACTGATCGCTGGTTTCATGGGCGGCTATCAGGCCGGCGCCTTCTCCGGTTACTACGACACCCGCAGCTGGGAGAACGGCTTCTTCGTTCAGGACGAATATCGCATGAGGCGGAGAATTACGCTGAATTTCGGCATGCGCTACGACATCCTCAGCTGGCCGACCGAAGCGCACAACCACATGTCCAACTTCAATCCGGGTACCGGCGAATTGGTGGAAGCCGGAACTGCCGGATGGCCCAAGGCTCTCATCAAGACCCCACACCGGGACTTCGGACCGCGCGCGGGCATTGCGTACGACCTCCGGGGCGATGGCAAAACGGTCATCCGCGCCGGCTACGGATTGTTCTTCTTCGTGAACCGGGGTGGCGTCGGCGAACAGCTTTCCGAAAACCCCGACTGGAACGGAACGCAGAGCTATTACGCCTGCCCAACGGCCACGACCTGCTCCACCGGATACCGCATCACGTTCAGCGGCATGGCGCCCCAGGGAAGCCACAATCCGACGGCCGCCACGGCATCGCTGCCCGCCAAGGTCGGCGTCGATCCGACGGCCATTACTTCCGCGGACAACGTCTACTACTACCCGGAAAGCAGTCCTAACTCCAACATCCAGCAGTGGAACATTCAGGTCCAGCGGGCTTTGGGCACCAAAACCTCGGCCAGCGTCGCTTACGTCGGCACCAAGATGGGCAATCTCGCGGTGGCCTTCAACGCCAACCAAACGACGCTGGGTGGCACTACGAGCTGGTTCCCGGTCGGCGGCTCCGTTAACCCGCAGGGCGTAGGCACGATCAACGCGTATGAGATGGCCGGTGGCGGCAGCTACAACGGTCTGCAGGCGCAGCTCACTCACAGGCTGAGCTCGGGATTGCAGGTCATTGGATCCTATGCCTGGTCGCACACTCTGGACAACGTCGACGACATCCTGGCGAACGCACCCACCGGTGTACTCGTCGGGAACAGCGGAACCCCGTTGCTGGGCTACCAGCGCGGCAATGCCAACAACGATCAGCGTCAGCTGTTCTCGGCAGCCGCTCTCTATGA
>Ga0335072_10002523_pt1 | contig 28338 bp, 25 predicted proteins | sample Lox_Sample_21_FD_206725 | JGI IMG/M metagenome (GOLD analysis project Ga0335072, IMG submission 206725) | Soil microbial communities from Loxahatchee National Wildlife Refuge, Florida, United States - Lox_Sample_2.1 | ecosystem: Environmental > Terrestrial > Soil > Wetlands | place: USA... | reverse complement strand
CGTGAACCTGACGGGTGCTGACAAGGTTATCATCTTTGACTCGGGCTTCAACCCCCAAGATGACATTCAGGCCGAGAATCGTGCACATCGGATCGGCCAGCAGAAGGACGTCGAAGTAATCCGCCTGGTCTCTGCAGGTACGGTGGAGGAACAGATCTATGCCATGGGCTTGACGAAATTGGCCCTGGACGACAAGGTCGCAGGTGATGAGGACGAACAGAAGGAGAATGATAGGAAGACGGCAGAGGCTGAAGGACAGAAGATGGTAGAAGAAATGCTCTTCAAGAAACTTGAGACTGAACCAGGAGAGGCTAAGCCTGCCGTTGTGGATGGTGATTTGAAAGCTGCAGCAGAACCGGTTACGCTTCCGGGCAGGGTCAAGGAGGGGAGGAGTAATCAGGATATCAAATTCGAAGATCCATAAGGACTGTTCCCGGTCCGCCCTGAAGAGACAATTCAGCGCTGTGCACGTTGGCAGAGTCTTAGGATCCGAATGGATGCGCTCTACACTCAGCTGAATAGTTGAGTACCGGTTGCACAATTGGGCTTATTGCCATGTTGTCTTCCTAGACATATCGATACTATACATAGTGGCAATAGCATCACATGGAGTAGAAAAAAGGCCATTGGCTTTTTTGCATTGGCCCATTCAAGATCCAGAGTGCCGGTGTAGGACTCTTGAGAGGAAACAAGCAAGAGGATGGGGAATTTCTTTAGGACAACAATGATATCTTGTTTCGCAATTGAGCTTTCGAGTAGGAGTTGGGATTGAGGAGGTGACGCCGAGACTGCCTCTTTGCAGCGAGTGGGTGTGGGAGCTTGCTAATGCGCTAATAGACACCTGAGTAGTCGCGAACGTAGTGACAACGTAGGAGGCGGCGGAGCTCACGTCTTGCGTGAGTCTAGAACTCGTAACGGTTCCAATTGTCTTCGATTTTGATGGGCACGTCATCGCGAACGGAATGGTAAAGAGCTCTCCATAGTCGAGAACCGACCGAATGAAAGGGACATCGAGCCAGAAGGGGCTACATCTAGCGTATAGAGGAGGGTGGGAGGGGGAAATGTTGATAGGAACAGCAGCAAACTTGATAATGTGATAAACACGCTCCCTGAAAATCGGATCAATGGTAGGGGAAATAAAGCGTCTCGCAGATTGTGGCTTTGATTTGACCATTTTTTTTTGTAGCTGGTGCCGCATAGTTGCAGGGCCCATTTTCTATGATGCCTTCCCATCCGCTTTTCTCACCTGTCTCCGGTCCAATATCTCGTCGACAAGCCCCATCTCCAGACTCTCCTGCGCCGACATGAACTTGTCCCTCTCCAGCATCTTATTGATCTCGTCCAAGCTGAGCGGCTTCCCTGCCGCAGCCAGGTGGACAGAGTATATGTTGTTCAACTGTTCTCTAACCTTGAGGATCTGCTGCGCGTGGATGGCTATGTCGGTCGCCGTCCCCGCGTAGCCGCCGCTGGGCTGGTGGACCATTACGGAGGAATGGGGGAGGCAGTAGCGTTTTCCAGGCGCACCGCCGCAGAGAAGGAGGGAGCCCATTGATGCGGCCTGGCCGAGGCATATTGTCTGCACTTCGGATTGGATGTACTGCATCGTGTCGTATATTGCCAAACCTGCAGTGACCGAACCTCCTGGGGAGTTTATGTAGAGGTTGATGGGTTTCTCAGGGTTGTCAGCTTCGAGGTAGAGTAGCATTGCGACGATGGCGGCAGATGACTGGTCATCTACCGATCCCTGCAGCATGATGATGCGCTCCTTGAGCAACCGGGAAAACACATCGTATCTGGAGACGATGTTAGCCAACTGAAGTTCGGATTGAATTAACCCTGCTCATACTCACGTGAAGTGGGTGCCACCGGTGGTTTCCGTGATATACTGAAATTGACATGTCAGCTGGGAGTCATACAGAAAGAGGTAGGAAATGGCTTACCGGCGTGGGTGTCCAGGCTTGGGTTTGTGGAGGTGTAGGGAAGGTCGCAAGAGTAGACGACGGCCGCAGTCGTTGGGCAAGATTTAGTCGTCGAGCATTGTACAGTGCGGACCTCGAGAGAAGTCCCCGTCCGAAGAAGGAATTCATTTCGGAAATAGTGCTCTACTCTCATGCGTTCAGTGAGGAATTTTAGACTACACCTCAGTTGAAGGATGGCAGACCTCCAAATTGGCATGCGTATCCCTTGGCACAGCGTTGGTTGATCTAAGGCCCTGGGCAGCACATCTGTTCAGACAGTAGGCAGCGCTGAACTTGTCGCCCTTGTAAACTGCCTGCCCAATGTTCTGCCACAAAGCGCCTCGGCTGATAGGGAAATACCAGTACCAGATTCACTATCGATCCGGCTCTTCTTGGTAGCAAAATATTTCATTGCCCGAATATGCTCCAGGGCAGTACCTATCGGAGGTTGAGAAAGCCGATAGGCGTTACCTCTTCCGTGCACATAAACAATGATGATGATTACACTTCATTTTGCTGGAGCTCTGTTTGTGTATTGCTTGAGTTGTGAGAAATCCCAGTGCGGCCGTTATCACCCCTCGTCCACGCATTTGCCATTGTGACAGTTCGCTATGCGATGCCGAACATACCAAGATTAAGAAATTTCGGATAGTTACAAACAACAATGAGCATGATTTCGAACATTATTGCTAGTTGTACGGTAATTTCGGCTCCCCTTCTTCTCTTCCCTTTCATCAAATCCATCAAATCTAGGCATCTTTCTCATTTATGTTGGACAAAAGGACCTCGTCGGAGCCAATTGGTCAACGCGCGACGGGCTATACTCCATATCGTTGTCACAAAAGACATCTGTCACGTCATGGTGAGCTGACGCCAGAGTCTCTCATTAACTGAAGGATCAAATGCCTCCGGAGTCGCATTGCCGCATCGTAGGGTGTCACGCCATCTGAGTTTGCCAACTTGTAGTCCGCTCCCCACTGAAGCAATTTTTGGACAATTCCAACTTGGCCGCATGTTACTGCTTCGAGCAATGGTGTCCAACCGTCCCAGGTCCTAGCGTTAATGTCGCTGCCGGCGCTATACAACATCTGTAGGATGGGCAATGAACCACCTCTCGCAGCTCTATAGAATGGTGTTGTCTCCGAGAAGGTTCTTGCATGTATGTTCGCGCCTTTGCTGAGCAGCAGCTCGACCATTTCTTCCATGGACTGCTCTGCAGCTATATGTAGGGCTGTAAGGCCCTTGTGCTGCTCTTCATCGGCTGCGACGTTCGGATCGGCCCCGGCATCTAGCAGGATCTTAGCCGTAGTCGGCTGCTTTGCCGTGATGGCAGCAGTAAGTGGAGTCCAGCCCCCAGAGAAATGTTTGTTGATTGTGGCGACTTCTCCAGGGAGCAACATGCGGAGCACATGGTCCAGCCCTAGAACTATGGCATTGTAGAAGGGCGGCTGTCTCGTACAGTCATCATACTCCTTACAATCCATATGAAAGATCCCTTGCCAGCAGCTGTATTGCTGTCCATTAACATCCGGCTCGCAGAACCAGTGGAGGGTTGGAGCCAGGTAAGACTGGAAGTCTGCCGCAGACACACGACTATCCCTGAGATGCGCCGCCCAGTGGCGTGCAGCATATTTCAGCAAAGCATACTTCTTCGTTAACTGCCTAGCGTCCCAGCCATTGCTCTGTGGATGCCCAAAGTCGTCGAAGGAGAGATAGCGGATGCAAATTGCTGTGAGATGGAGATGAGCAGTCAGCTCTTCCACATGAAAGAAGGCGATGGGACTTTGTGCGATCTGTGTCGAATATAGATACTCTTCGACCGAGTAGTGGGCGAGACTCACAAGAGGCGGTTTCGAGGTACGATCAACTATTACCAAACTCCCACAGAGAGCTACGAGGTCCTCAGGGTCCGTAGCCACGTTTTCGATGTTAAGTCTTGTATCCGTCATTTGTATGGATACTGCTTCTGCAAGCTCCTGCAGAGTCAAAAGATGATAGCTCCACACCAGCCACAGAAAGATAAGCTTAACCATCTGGGCGTCCTCCGGGCTTCTGGACAAAATGCGCTTAAGGATCTGTTCATACGTGCTGTCAAGACCACTGGGAAGGTTGAAAAGAGCTTTCTTGATGGCACCGTCCGACATCAGCGTGGAAATATAGTCTAGCTGCACTTTTGCCTGAAGGAAGCTGTCTGCGGTCAGCCTTCTCGGGGCACTGAGTCTGAGAATAAGAGAAAACGCACATGTCCCCAGCATGCTCAACCAAAGAGTGTACTATTTCGCCCGCCAAGGCAGCATCTGCCAGCTTCATCTTCCTTGTTCTCAAGCGTTCACCGACTTCAAAAGAGATATATGTCCTGATATCATCTTCCATTTGGTTGACCAGTGAGAGCCTCGAGGTTGCAATGGCCGCGATTGAACGCTCGACGTTGAGATCCTCGCGGCTAGTCAATATTACCTGGACCACGACATCACTGTCCGCTGCAGTCTGCAGCAGATCAGCGAAGGCTTGCGCAAAAGCTTCTTCTTCTAGAGATTCGTCGAGCGCGTCCACGACAATAAGTACGCGTTTGAAGTGCGCCAGAACTACTTTGATGATTTTCATGTAGCGTTCTCCAGTCAATTTGCGTTTGTTCGCCGTGTGTGCAGCTTCGATCTCACCGATGCAGCTTGGCTGAGTCTTCAACATCTGAACGAGCACCACGCTCAGGAAGTTCGACAGAAGTTGCTTTTTATGGTTCCGATGATCACAGTAGAAGTAAACTAGGCCGATTTCCGGTTCTCTTAGGATTTCTTGGAGGTGCTCAATGATTGTGGTGCTTGAGTTGAGGTTATCGATACCGCGTCCACAGGACAATATAGGTGAACTTACGCAAGAATCGTCTTGCCGCACCCGGCTATCGTTCAAGAATCAACAATCATAGATCCATAATGTGATAGGCTTACCATTGCCATAAATCCAGAATAGACCGCTAGGGCCTCCGAGGAAAGTCCTGAACTGTGTTGACATCAAGAACCACCTTCCAGTTGCACTTTGACGCAACCCTAGGGCCGACTCGTAGCTATCATCGGGATCGATGTCGTCAGGAGCAATCCAGAGCATCAATTCTCGTAGTCGCTCTTGACTAATCAGATCGTTGGCGGCGCCTTGCATGACGTTCACCCGACCATTGATTTCATTGACAGAGGTTTCAATTCGTCTCAATGCGGCGCTGCTCAAGGATCAGTAGGAAAATGTAGTACTGTCGCAAGCCTCGAGCGTACGCTGAGTCCACAGTCAGAGCAGTACTCAGCTGTTCCTGAATCACACGTAGCTGCTGCATCGTATCTTTCATCTCACGCTCCGTAAGAGGCCATTTTAGCGCTCTACCAAAGTTCTTGATCTGTTGGCCATCAGCATGCTTGCAGGTCTCCAGACATTTCTCTGCAGTCTTGAGCAAACTCTCACAAGTCGTGAATGTGCCACGAGCAGTCAGCGATTGCAGAGCGGTCTTCGTGTTTGGATCCGGTTGGTCGTTGGCAAGGCTCTGCATTCGATCAAGCAGAGTATTGATGTTGGCAACATCGCTGAGGAGCATACGGATCTCCACTGGAGCTCGAGCGACCTTGGCAAGGAAGCCATAGCCAATGGCTAGAAGCTTGCCACTGAAGTCAATCAAAGAAACGATTGATGAGGCCGCCGCTATCTCCGCCATGCTGCTCTATCACTTCCGCTCATACATGATGGTGCAACGGGTGGAATGATGGTCCGTTTGAAAAAGGATAAATAGGGAATCCCGCCGTGTACTGCAAATAAGCGGCAAGAATTATTTGCCCCTAGTAAATCGTTGCTTATTCTTCACAAAAGCGTTCACGAGGCTGGTGTCTTAGGGCTTCCGCATCTCTTTCTTGCCGCTGAGCTGGACACCAAAACTTGCTTCGATTCAACATGACTTGCAAAGGGAAGGGGATCGATGCCTGCAGAAGACAAGGCTGAGACGAACAGCTCTGCTTGGTCTAAGCAGAGACAGCTTGGCCCTTGGGGCTTCTCCCCCCTGGCTAATAGTGGCTCGCTACCTCGACGGGTACTTCTTGCGTGATTCATAATGACGATCTACACGTCTACTTTTGTTGATTCACTTGTTTCACATCATGATGCTGTATTGACGAAAGCAGATGAAAACCTTTCATACGAATACATGAAGGGAAAGATCTGTTGGCTTTTTTTACACAATGAGATATTCCGACAAATGCTCCCAATCCCGTCTGCCATCCTTCGATGCGACATATGCAGTGACCCAAACACCACGCTAAAGTACTCAGTACAGTAAACAGAACAGAGATGGCCTCAGCCAGCCGACAGTCATCAATCATAGGACGTCATGAAATGAAATGAGCACCAAAGGAGTAAAAGCCCCAGCAACGGCAGCCATGCCGCTCACGCTAGACTGACAGCCACGAAAATAGCGGCCATAGCTATTGCGACATTGGCGACGTTATTCTTGCCTACACCGTTGGTGCTGCTGGTCATCGTTCCCACAGGCACGTTTGTATTCGCGAACCCAGCTCCACAGCCCACATCAATCTCGTCCGCAGTATTGATATAGGTCTTGGCCAATGGCTGGCTGGTGTCCTTTGCATACCCGGCGAAGATGGACATAGTATCCTTGAGGCACTTGCTGCATGTTGGGTGGCTTCCGGGTGGCAGATTGAGCCCGACTGCAGTGTAGTAAGGGTATGAGTCGCTTGGATTGAGCTGATTGGTGATTGCGTCGGCGAAGCAGTAGTTCCCAGTTTCGTTGCTCTTGAGGCAGGTAGCTTGATAAACTGCTTGGTAGGCGACAAAGCCTGCGTGGGCCTGAGAAACAAGCGGGTTTTGGTCTTGGTAGTCGGCGCCACAGTGAGAGTTTGAAACCAGCTCGGAAGCTAAGTAGGCCATCAAGGGTTGGCATATCGGAAGAGAAGCGGCACAGGCAGCGTTGAGGGTCTCAGTCATCACTCCAGGAGAGCGAGCAGCGCTAAAGAATGATTTGCTGTTTTGCAGGAGCAGGGAAACTGGGACACAGGCCCGAAAGGTCGTATTGCTTAGGAACGAGTCGAAAAAGTCTGGGCATGCTTCCGAGGTGAAATTGCTGCCGAGGGAGCTGTCGAATGGCGATGGAAGGGCCGACGCGACAACAGTACTAGAAGGTGTGGTGCCAGTAGATGTAGGTTTTAGAGATGATGCAGATGCCGAGGATTGAGGAGAAAAGCTGGATCTCGAAACCGAAACAGTGGCATTTGAGGTGCCAGAGGATATCGCAGTCAAGGTCGGCGTCGAAGTAGCTGAGGGTGCACTCAGTGTGGATGTAGAACTGCTCGAGTTCACACTCTCATGCCGTCGCTGAATTGCAGCTCTTGGTAACGGCGGTGGATCTCGTCGATCGAAAATGATTTCTCCTCTGCTCTCCAGTAGCCTGAATAGTGCAGGATCGTAAGCTGCGGCCTCGAGTTCGAAACCTTGTGCTGTGGCTACTGAAAGCAAGGATATTAGAATGGTGAAGATTGAAAATAGATAGAGGTTCCCAGTGCCAAAAGAGGCCATCGCTCGTCGGCGTCGTAGATGCGGTGCTTGAGGTTGTGTTAAGTTGTGGGGTTCTGACCCAGATACTGTCGATGACTGCATTGAGATTGTCGCTAGATAGGGGTATTTCCTAGATACCTCTGAGGAAGCTCTCTGGCTGATTGGCGACTGGGGCATTTGTCTGACTCAGGTCGCTATCGTCAGTGCTGTTGGAACCACTGGAATGTTGAGGCCGAGCAGTGTCACAAAAGGATGTCCCGTATGTTAATCCCCCAAAGCCGTGAGAGAACGTTGTCTATCCACGTTTGCTCTTGCGATATGAAGGATGGTTATGTGATGATCTGTTGTCTAGATATGCCTAGGACGCAGCAGTCGAAAGAGCGTTGATGAATGAAAGTGAGGAGGTTGAAAATGAATGGACATGAGAAAAATTCTCACACGACAATCGGACTGAGAAGATTAGGATGGATAAATGTCCTAAACTACTATGTAGAAATAAAACGGTCGATGCCAATCCGACCTAGATCAAGCTGTCAGTTCAGTATGCATGCACGCGGAGACAGGGTTCAGATCAATAGTCTGAGGATCCTTGCTCAGATTATCCGCCCCACGCGGATCCACTACACGTTCGTTGGCGATGAACTTGCAACCACTTTCGGCCTCGTTTTCTGTGGGTAATTGCATGCTACCATGAGAGGGTAAAGAAGTCTCTGCAAGCCAACCCACACAAAGCCAGGGTAGTCGCAATCGTGAATGCAAAACTGGCGGAATTATTGGCGGGAAAGTCATAATACGTTTGACTCCCCAAGAGGGAGAAGCGCTACCGCCATCCAACACACCCAAATTTTAGATTGATTCTCGAACATATCTATCATTGACCTTTTGGGAACAAGGCAATAGCGCTTTCGTCGAAAGGTCCTGCTTCTTCCCATTTCGTCCTGTGGATGCGTATGCAAAACTTTTTGAAGGTGTTGATCTGCATCCCACTTTCCCCAACGGTCTCTTGACAAGGCTACACGATTGACAGGACACAAGCAGATACAGCGATCGACGAAATACAAGATCCGAACGTGGCTCGGGTGGAGATGCCGGGTCCTCTGTAGCTTTTGCCCCCAATTTCGCTAAATGGCAATGTTGACAAACAGATTGGCCAGTAGTTGGTCGTAGTCACTGGCTGAAAAGTCCGGACATGAGATGTCTCTTTCTTCCAATCATGCCCGTAAAATATGCTTGTGGCCATCGTTACAATTTGCATTTCTCAGACGAGATAAAAGCTTCGGCCATCAATTCTGTTGTCCCAGGTTTTTGAGGGCGCCTCCTTTAACGCCACAAAAAAGTTACAACGGCGCTTGGCTGTCACGGAAGCACGTCTAATCAAGCCAGTAACGCCTCGTGACCCTGAACTCACTATTGTCCACCCATTTAAATTCCTTTTCACTCATCGGCCGGCGCTAATTGCGCTCTTTGTGGCAGGCCGGGACGCGCACCATCCCCCCAGCGGGGGCTGCCAATAAGAATTACGAGAGGCGTATTTTGTGGACATTGATAAAGGGGCCCACTGCTCAAGAGCTGGCGTGAGCGCTCTTGGTGAAAATGGGGGACACCCTTGCTCACGCACATCAGGATGAACTGGGCAAAAGATGAAAACAAATCCATGAGACATTTCAAGGCCCTTATTCCAGAAGGTTACATCTCTGTGTCGGTAAATTTCATCAATCTGGGGGTCTTCCGGTAGATGACTGGTCCTGAGTTACATCACAGAAGCAGAGCTTGCCAAATTCGCATAAATGTCCTAACCACCTCTGCCAACGACGCCTGCCCCACTACCTGCAAGGATGTTTCCCTCCTCGCCTTCCTCGCCTTCCAGCCGAGCCTCTCTCTCGCGCCAGCATCGCATGAAGCCCATGCTGACAAAGCCTCCCACCCGGTTGTAGAAGTGCCTTCCACATTCATGTTTCCGAATCCGATCCAGCAGATCCAAAACCGCCTCCCGGACGCGTCTGTCTTCGTGCCACAGCCCAAGACAAATGTAGAAGAGACCTGCTTCTGACATTGGCGTCAGCTCGAGCAACTCTAAGATGCTGTCGTAGTCGGTGCAGTAAGATAATAAAGCCATGTATATGGCGCCGGCCTCCGATGGTAGCAGTCGAAGATGGCGTAGCCGCGAGAGCGCGTGATAGAGATCAAATCGCGGCTTGGCCCTGATGACGGCTCCGGGGTCTGCGTTCGGGTGTGCCGGCGAAGTCGGGGATTTATGAGCGCTCGAGCCACGGGAAGCAAGGTCGGTGATGAAGCTGTGGTAGGAGCGAGTGTTGCGCCATCCCTCTATTCGGTGAACGGAAGCCGCGAGCTCACGATTCTTCAGTTCCTCACTTGGCCAAACGTACCCGTGGCCTTTCAGCGTTGTGGAAACACCGGAGGCCGAAGATCCATTGACAACAGTCGTACTCTGCTGACCCAGAGAAATGCCTTGACTTTCGCTCTCCGCAGGCGATATGATGTACAGAGGGCTGGCACCGTAAACGACCTCTTCATAGGCTGCAGCTATGCGGGTGAACTTCGTGATATATGCACGGAATTTGTCACGAATATTAGTCTCTCCATGGCGTGACGCAATGCTTCGGTTGACTTCTTCCATAAACGAAGCGTCACCTGTTGGATCTGAATTTGTGACATCTCTCTGGACGCTAGCCGCATACTGCTGGAAGTGGAGCGTTCCGTCGGTCGCCGGGGCTGCTTCGATACTGGACGATATTTTCATCCGTCCCGTGGGCAAGTCGCACAGTAGGTCCCACCATTCCGGGTGATACGAGAAGGCCGGATTTGTCACTCCAGCCACAAATCCCGGGACCTTCAATAATTCGTCGATCTTCGTTAAGTCCGTGTACGGAAACGCATGGCGAGTAAAGCCTCGAAGCACGCCTCCGGAGGCAAGCGCACATGCGGCCAAGACAGCTTCAGCAACCTCGCCAGAAGGACGGTTATGACCAAGGAAGATCACCCGCTTTTGCGTGAGCATTGCATTGATGAGTACGATAATCGGATGAGTGTATGCTCCCGAAGTCGTCAGGTGCGGGTGTAACGCAAATGGCTGTGGCTGTGAGGTATGAGGCCCACTGAAGGTCTGGACAAGCTTGACGATGGAGAAGTCGCCGACCATTTCAGGTGATATTGCGGTAGGAACTTTGATGGGGACCGGAATCTCGTTATATGTCACCTTGGACTCGTACTCATGGGTGTCTCTTGGAACGCTGTATCGAGGTCCCGGCTTTGTTGGCGAATCCGGGTTATGGACAGCTTTCCCCGCGGCTGCTTCATGTGCTAATCGCTGCTGAATCATTTGCTCAAATTTTTCAACAAACATGTCTTTCGTGTCGCTAGCCTGAAGGATATGTCGTTCAAGTAATGAAAGTCGTGGCATCATAGACAGGTCCATGGCATTTACAGCATTATAAAGCGCCGCTAGGGTCTCCGGAAATGGTGACTTGAAATAATCCTCGAGTGCAAGAAGAAGAAGTGGCTTTGAATAAGTCAGTTGGCAAAAGGATTCTGATTCGGAGGGAGCCCTGACCTTATAGATGTGGAGAAATGAATGTCTGGTACATATTGCCATTGCTTTTACCACAGCTCCTCTTTACAGAGTTAGCGCTTGCCCCAAGTCTTTTCAAGGTGGCCACAACTAACCTTTTGACAGTGTTGTCTTGTTTGGTGTTGACAAGATTCAGCACATACATCAATGGCGGCCCCTCCCGTCCATCCTCATCATCGGTGTCAGAGTCGGTGTCGTTGTCGGAATTATCGCTGTATAGATCCTCCTCTTGTGCCCGTCCATTCAACAATGCACTTTCCTTAGCAGCTCTCCGTTGCCACCGTCTCTCTCTTCGTGCCTGTTTCTCTGCCGTCTCTTCTTCCTCGACTGCAGCATCCTTATGCAAAAAGAACATTGTCCAATCCTGCGTTCTGACATGGGTCTGATCTGGGAGCATCAACTCCGCCAGCATATTCTCATCTGGGCTGATGGCTCCGGGGTACTGGTGCTCCATGATTGGTCCCCTATCTATATCGAACGATGCCACCAGTATGTATTCCACATGAGGCTCTGGCGAGTCGAGTGGGTACTGCGACTTGAGTCTCTTGCGGCGATGTTGGGCGGCATCTCGATGTACGCCGGAAGCAGGACGGGAGGGTCGGTGGTTCGAAATTAGGGGTGACTGGGGAATGAGCGATGTTTGCGACGACAGCTTGTGGTGTGATGTAGGATTGGAGAAGGTTGATGAACTCGGCGAGCCTGTTATAGAGGGGAACGATGGCTCTCGATCGTGTACTGTGACATTGGCTTGTGGCCTGAATGAGAGAGTTGCCGCCATCCTCTTGGTATCTCCCAATGCTTATTGTAGATCGATCCTTTTGCCATGCGCTTCTCAAGTTCCCTCATGCTCGTCTTGATATGACACAGCAGGCCATGAACAATTGAGAGATGCAGCAGTCAAGCGCACCCTCAAGCTGTGAAGTTAGGCATACTCGGAAATTTCAAGGCGCTTTGAGAAGATGGGACATGAAGATAAGATTCCTTGTTGCAAGCAAAGCGCCTGGAACCTCGACTACGCGATCCACAATCCCCCCCCAAAGCCCAGGGGTTGACCAGTCGCACAATCGGGTTCCAGCATTAAAAACCCCCTTGACCCCTTGGATGAAAGATCCACTTTACCCGCATCCACATAAGGCGCAACAGAAGCTTCTTGGCCGTCTAGCCTTACCCGGACAGTTGTTTACTTCGCCCCGCCACACCTGCATAACCAGCACTGACCTTTTGCATACTAGCTACAGTGTACAGTATGCCCCATTCGAGTCGCTGTTAGATAATTGCGTTGACCCTGTCATAAGCATAACAAATCAGCAATCATCTGTTGACAGTTTGGTGGCGGGACAGATTCAGTCGCAACAACCCAGAATCCCACTCAACGCCGGCGATTGGAACGTTACAAATGGTAAACACCACCTCAAAGGTGACAATCGCAATTGCTAATGAGTGCATTCAGGCTTCAAGCTACAAGCCGTCCCCTTTGTCATTCAATTCTCCTCGCGCGTCACCTTTTCGACGCCCGTCCTCTCCATCTTCTCCAACAACAGTCATTGGCAGACCTTCAACACCACCCAGCAAGAGCGGACCTTCGCCTATGACCTCCCCTTCTAAACTGAAGCAATCATTCACTGCCGATGAGCAGGATGAAGAACTTGAAATAAGACCACTATCTATAAGATCACGGACCGAGCCCCCTCCTTCACCAACCACCCGCGGTCTTTCCGCTGCATCGAGTTCTGACGATACATTTTCCGTTACCGCTGCTGCACGACGGAGCCCAGCCATAATGGGCAGCTCGGTCACGACACAATCAGACAACCTCTCAAAACTCCCTCCGCAACTTCTCCACTCAATGCGGGAGGCCTTCTCCGTCCTCGACTCCAATTCGACCGGGTACATAACAGCGTCCTCGGTTATGGAGACGCTATCCTCTCTCGGCCTTCAAGATTCAATAAACTCATCATCTTTCTTTCCTGCCAACCAACCTCAGCAAGTCAGCCTCCCACAATTCCTCAACCAGCTGGCAAACATACTGGTGGCGCTGTCACCTCAACAGGAACTTGTCAACGCATTCGCGGCCTTTGATGACGATGACAGCGGCCAAGTCGACATTGCCGAGTTGAAAGATGCCCTGCTCAACACGGCGCAAGACCCTGGCGAACGGGCGTTGACGGAGAGAGATGTAGAAAGAGCACTGGACGGCTTCACAGGCCGACGGGTGTTCACAAGAAATGCAGTAGGTATTGCAGGAGTGAAAGGATTGGGCTCAGGTGTTGGTAATGGACCCACCAGGAAGAATGGAGATGTTTTCCGCTACCAGGAATTTGTGGGGAACTTGACTGGTGGGCCAGCAACTGTGGGGAATGGGCAAGTACAGGCTGTCCAAGCGAGATAAAACAGTCAACACACATATAGGAAGTACGAGAGATGCAGATCTAAGAAACCGTTATTGGCCAGAACAGTATCCTTTCAGTGGCGTGCTCTCCAGAACGTCTAGAGTAGGGGAGAATGACGGCTACCATCGACGTACCTAGGTCCTAATCACATAGGAGGCTGTCTGCGGAGTTTCAGGCGCTGTAGTTCATCAGAATGTAAGGATAATAATGTGTAAGTAACCAGGTTAGGCCTGCAGAAAAGCCTGTCGACAAGGTCTAATACGTACAAAGGGCTTGGCAAACTGGCAGCACAGCGCTGGAATCCGCCGAGGTCTGCAAGAAAAACATCAACAAGCTGCCTCGGCTACGCTTAAGCCAATCCCCACCAGCCATTGTCAGTCCGAGAAACATCCGATGTCACGGCTCTGACAAACCTTTTCTTTGCGCTGCCTGATCGTTACTTGTCCACGGTCTTGTCCCAAACACTTACTTCTCCATCTCGTTCGTTGACCTCAGATGTTGCGATAGAATATAGCCCCAACATGACTACCGTGTCGCCACCCAAGCCGTGGGAGCGCGGTGGCTCGGCTGGTAAGCTCAACGCATCTTGATCCCGAAACCATGGAATGACCGCGAGTATTACAGCTCTAGCTACTACGGCGGCTACTTCAAATACAACACCCCCTTCTACGCTCGACACGAACAATTCCTCATCAGAACCGCCGTCCCTTCCAGAACGACCTAACACTCTGAACTCGGTCGTTAATCAGACTGCCTCAAATTACTCACCCTACGGCCAAAATCGCCTCGGTGCGAACACGGGTATATACGGAGGCTATGGTGGTGCCGGATACTCTTCATACTCCTCACCGTATTCGCGACTTGGAGGCATGGGATCAATGTACGGAGGGGGATACGGCGGCATGTACGGCGGCGGAATCGGCGCTGGCATGTACGGTGGTGGATATGGAGGCATGCCTGGACAGCCAGGCGACCCAAACAGTTTAACACACGCCTACAACCAAAGCACACAAGCGACCTTTCAGACCATCGAAAGCATCGTCGGCGCCTTCGGTGGCTTTGCGCAAATGCTGGAAAGCACATACATGGCCACTCATTCATCGTTCTTCGGTACGTGACTCGAAGTTCGAGATGGAGGATGACACTAACAACATCGTAGCGATGGTTTCTGTCGCCGAACAGTTCGGCAACTTACGCAACACCCTTGGATCCATGCTCGGCATCTTCACAATTCTTCGCTGGATGCGGACGCTTCTCGCAAAATTAACTGGCCGTCCACCTCCGGCTGATGCCACCTCTCTCACACCAACCAACTTTGCCTCGTTCTTGTCTGGCAACCGTGCCCTCACCACACTTCCAGATGGCACACCTCTTCCTCCACGCCCTTCGAAAAAGCCGTTTATAATGTTCCTCGTCGCCGTCTTCGGTCTCCCCTACCTTATGGGCAAACTCATTCGTGCCCTCGCCCGCAGCCAGGAAGCTGAAGAAGCAAAGAGGCGGGCCGATGCAGCCGCAAATGGCCAGATGGTCCTTCCAGGCGGCCAAACAGAGCCAATTGACCCTCGGAAACTAGACTTCTGTCGTGTACTGTATGACTACACACCGGCGCAACAGCAATCAGCAGGTATCGATTTGGCAGTGAAAAAGGGTGACCTTGTCGCCGTACTCAGCAAGACAGATCCTATGGGTAATCCATCCGAATGGTGGAGGTGTCGGGCCAGAGATGGACAGGTGGGGTACCTGCCTGGTCCGTATCTGGAAACCATTCAGCGGAGACCTCCCAAGGGAGCTATCATGGCGGGCAGTGCTGGCAGTGCTCCAGGCAGCCGGACAACAACGCTAAAAGGGAGTGACATTGGCGGAGCTAGAACGAAGAGTCTGAACAGTGCCACTGTGCTAGAGGCGAACGCGAGGGTCGGCGATGTTAGCGTGGAAAACTTCCAGAAGAGCGCATTCTATTCATGATTCTACATACGGGCAAATGTGTATTATTCCTGGGCCTTAAGATGACATGGATCAAGGCTTGGTAGCATGAACTTGAGCGCGGCGTTGTGGCGGAGGGGTTTTGGCTACGACTGTGCTCGAGTCTCATCACAAAAAGGAGAGCTTATTGGAGATTACTAACTTTCTGATTGAGATGACATGTTCAAAAAGCTTTGATACGGGATTTCTGTTCTCCGTGCTTATCCTAGCAATGCTAGCCCAAATGCTGCCACAGGGTAGATAGTGTGAAGGGATAGAGTTGTGCCAAACGGCTGACCGTGTAATGCAGAAGGAAGAAACGTAATACGACGAGAAGTGGAAGGCTTGGGAACGCGTCACTGTAGGTTTGTGTAGAATATTGTATGATTGTCAGTGTGTCGAAGGCACGTACGAGAGAAGATATCTCTCCTGTCTAGGATATATCTCACCACACGATCTAGTCCGATAAGCTGTCAAGTTGTGCATCCCGAGTCAAGGTTTTGCATATAGGGGAAATCATTCTTTTTCACCATGTTTAGCCGCTGCGCACCAAGTCTGTCTAATACGGTCTAGGAATATGTTATCCTCGTGCCTTTCCCAGGTAGGAGGTACATCTACCAGTTGCCCAAACGCATTCCTCAAACATTCTCTCGACTATGTAATCGTAGACTCGGCCTCTGTACTCTCTTGCTCTATGCTACCATCTTGACCCTTGGGCTGGATAAAGCAGTGTGATTGGGTGTGTGAGGATCATGCTTTGCTGGGAGTTGTGTGTCTTTGTCCGTGGACACCTTGACCTTGGCCTTGACCTTGAACATTGTGTCGCCAATCGGTTCGCTCATCATCCACCGAAGATAAAGCTTAACATTGTCCATGTTCTTCTCCATGAAATCGAGATAGTTGGACCGTCGAATGTGAAAGGTTTTACCATCGAAGTGAGCGTGGAGAATCCGGCCTTGTCGGCTGGCGAGGGAGTAGATTGCAACCTACCGATTGGTCGTCAGCAAGTAATTTCTGATCCTATAAGTAGGGCTTACCGGATAGATCTTGTGCCAGTTAATTGCCTTACGGACCAAAGCATGTCTCATGGCAGATATCATGAGACGCACAATGCAGAGCAGCTCAGCTCGACGAATCCGATCGTCGGGAATGACGCCTTCAATCAAGGGACATGCAAGATGTGGTTGCGACTTTAACCCTGTGTAGAAGACAGTGTTTACTCGCCACTCTTCAAACCCACTATTTCCGCCAATATTTCGGCCACGGCGCATTTCCCAGAGATCTTCTTCATACTTGATAACTCCTGGTTCTAGTGGACTGTATTATTCATTTTAGCTACCGAGTTTGGCCGGTCATTAGTTGAGGATCTGCATGTACTTACCACCTTGCTCGCCACATGCTTCGCCCCGATGGGCTTTCCTCCCGTTCTGCAATCACATATCTGTGATATTCATCCAGAGTCCACTCCACGCTATATGGCTCAGTAAAACAAGCCGGGCTCTCTGGGTCATATGAAGGCCACGAGATGTCATCCTCCAATTGAGAGGAGGGCTTGAAAAACTCCTCCATTAAATCATGCGGAAAAGACCTGAAAAACCCAGGGACTGCGTCGCATGCGAGGTCTGAATGTAGGGAGAAATCCGTGACCGTGATATTGAATGTTGCCAGTTGATCGTGCTCGATGAACTGAGACGGATGGGTGACTGTCATTTTAAGCAGCTCCTTCAAATAGAGGTACTTGCGCTCAAGGAAGCGTTTCTTGGCCGGATATTTCATGTTATGAACATTAGTGGATGAGGTATTCGTTGCGGAACTGCTGCAAAAGAGAGCGAGGATAACTTTCGCGTGACCTGGCAACGGGAAAGTTTGTGGAGAATTGATATGGGTACTACCATTTTCTTACTAGCGACACAACCACATCATAGCTTTACTTGAAAATCAGTGTGACTGCCCATCTTGCCAATAAGGTCAGCACCTCTGTCTAACAAATAGGGCGAGATACACATACCGCTGCTGCCAATACAGCCTGGATCATCAAAGAGCTGTTTCAGCATATTTTAGGGCAAAATTTCTGGTTGTAGCCATGAGGAAAGGACCTTTGGTTAGGCGGAGCAATCGCTTGGGGGACGAAAACGGCTCTATCTTACCGTCATCCTCACCTGTCTCACCTGTCTCCACGACACATGTAAGCATTAGGAGCATACTTCAGCTCACGGAACGGGTGCATGCAAGCATATTCGAGATACCACATTACCAACGTTGCCCGCTGGGATGTACTTTGGTGTTGCTTACTGGCAGCCCCTCCGGCTAAGCCTCGTACCTTTAGCGTTGCCACTTTGTACCCCTCCCCTTGCTCCACCACCCTGAAGCCCTGTTCATACCCTCGCATATACCTCGCAATGGAAGCTGTATTGTTTGACCCCGGTGCGATGTGAAAGCAACTTCGCGACCAGACTACCTAGTTCCCACACCACATGTTGCACCAGCAGATTGTTGACCTCACTGGATGCACGAAGCCTGCATGGCACCTGCGGTCGTCAAAGTGGATGGGCGTCCGACCTGTCGACTCCTTGCCGCTTGCAATGGTGACTTCGATGAAGTCCAGCGCTTGCTAAGCTAAGGTATCACACCAAACCCGCGAGACCTCGAATCAACACCATTACTTGCAGCTGCGCAATGGTCACCACTGAACGAACGGGCTTATTTTGGGCTATAAGAGGAGGACATATACAAGCTTCCACAAAATTTCTTTCGCGAGGTGCAAAGGTAGCTAGTTGCGACCGACAAAGGAGCTCCCCTTTCGAGCCGTGATGCTCAAGGAACAACGCCGTCACACATCGCAGAAAATGGAAGCGAAGAGGAGATCATCCCCTTGCTCATTCATCGTGAAGCAGGTCTAAATGCGGTAGACAATAAGAGGTGCATACTGCTGCATTACATGGCCTGCATGGGATATGGTAAAGCTACTGAGCTTTTAGTGAATGTTGGAGCAGACCTGGCTGCAACTGACGACACAGCGTACTGCCGGTGACTGGGCGGAGAGCATGGGTAGCAAACTTGCCTTGAGAGCTCTCAATGCGACGAGCTAACCTTCCATGATTGACTAGAGTGGCAAAAAGCATATCTACGCTGGACCCTGGTGCTCTACGTGCTACTGGCCCCAAACAACGATCTAGACGAACGACCGATGCCTTGAGTCCCCCACCGAAGCAATGGAGGATTCTCAACTCTCCGTCAGAAGGCTTCGTTGATTGGCCTTGGTTGAAGTCGGAAGATGGTCGTCCTTGGCTACGCTTTCCCCGTCTGACTTGTCTCACGATCTGGTTAATATACCTCGAATTTTTTGGGTAATTGCGCTTCCTCTTCCTGGGCACTGCCGCTGAAAACCTGTAGCGAGCGCCTGCTTGCTACATGCCGAGCATGTTGTCCAAAACATGCCGGCGTCTATGTGTTAAAGCAACCTAGTAACCTTCCTTGACCTTATGGTCAGACCATTGAGCCTTACTGAAGCGGCGAAGCGAAAAGTGGAGTTTGCGGTTCATTTCATACATCTTCAGGTGAAACGTTGCCAATGACGAGTGGTAGATGTTTGACAGGAAGACGCTAGGGACTTGTTAGAGCGAAGAGAGGGAGTGCAAGATGCGCATCATTCAGTCCATGATCCTCTACTTGTCCGTAGCCTCAAATCCTCATGCAAACTGATCCAGGAGAAGACAAAGGAAGTCCCGCATAACTCACGCTAGCGTTGGAAAGATTGAAATATCCAAATCAGGTACAACGGGGTCTCGTATGGGCGAAGACCTCTTGAAAGAATACGAAGAGAAGAAGTAGGAGGCAGGATCTGCTTGACTGTAAACTGGAGGTTCTTCGCCTTTGTAAGCCTAGAGTATCTGGATACTCGCCTGAGAACACCGCAGGGCCAATAGCAAAATTGCCTTAGCAGCGCCGGTGTCGAGGCTGTACCTTGACCCGATCAACCTAGTTTGTTTGGGATTTGAGACTCCAAACAACATCATGGTCGCGTGCCGCGGCGCGTACATGAGGATGGACACACTCATGGCCATGATGCCTGAGGGGATCGTGCATAACTGGTTGCATGTTGAGATCTAGATGTGCCCGAACCCCTCCCAGCTTGGGATCGTCCGTGCGTCCCGGATCAAAATCTGATCGAGATCACGAGTTGCCCAAGCAGCACCACCTCAACGCGAATCCACCCCCTGTCATGTTCAAGTGGTCCAGCATGTGCTGCCTGCCGAGGAGGATAATGGGGTTCTCTGAGGGTTCCACGACTACTGCTGGGACAACAAGCAGGTATACAGGTACTGCGGCAAATGCGAGGATGAGATCCCGTTCGCGTGAACGTCCATAAGCATGGGCAGGCAAGTTCATGCACATCTTCGTCAACAGCACCGACTTCAGGCTCGGCGTGATGGACGAGCTCTTGCCCGTGGACCTGCTCAAGCTCTCGACCGTGCTCCCCATCGGAATCTCGCATGCAGAGGCGATCAGGTACACGTCCGTGTGGAAGGAGATCTTCGTGGACTGGTCGTGGCTCGACTCTATGAAGAGGAAGCCGATCGAGGTTGTGGTAACTGGGCGTGCATCGGACAGGCTCTCAAATGTGCGTGGGGACTGGATCACCTTGACGATTATGATTACGACCACGAAGAGGTTGCTGATCAAGGGCGCCGCACGTGCACACGAACGTGCCCACGATGGCGAGGGCGATCGAAACCGTCACACTCCCCCCTCTTTCGTCCGTCCTTCCTTCTGCGAGGTATTGACAAGCCCGCTGTCCACTGCGCTCACAACGTTGGAGATAATGGAAGCGGACTTCACAACAATGCAGTGATCCCAAGAGGTCAGAAGGGCTACACGTACCAAATTAGGGAACGAGTACCATGTGAAGAGTGCCTACCAGAGAGTAGATAGATTTGGCTGTAGAATACTATGGTGGGGCCAATTGGTCACTAGCCCCTTATGGGCACGAGAACTGTTCCTTGGAGCATCTATTAGAGATAGCGAGGACACACACAGATAGCATCAAGCAAGTTTTCTACCCAAGACGTGTCTCTAGGCTCTGCCCTCCCTTCACTGCCATGCCTTCCCTATCGTACAGCCTGCCGTTAGGCATACCCTTATCCCTTCCACAATACACCGGTAGTATACATATTACCCTGACTCTCAAGCCTCTTGATCAAACCATTGTTCCACCACGCTCTCAAGCACTCCAACGCCTCGATTATGTTGTCGCCCAGAAGGTTCCTCTTCGGTGATGAGCTTCAGGCCACTGGAGATTTCCAGTGGTATGGTACAGTATTCTCGGTATAGAATCCTCACTCAATGTGCCAGTGCGAACGAATTTGCTGTTCTTCGTGGCCTTGCCTAGGTCAAATTGAACAACGCCTCCAAATGTTGCCTCTGGTTGGCTGACGACAACATCGCCAAGTCGCACATCCTTCGGCGATGAAGGGGCGCCACCACCAATGCCTACCATCAAGCCAATCCGTATCGATTTAAAGGTCCTTAACATATCCCTCGCGACAACGGCAGCAGAATTTGTACCATAGCTTCCAGCAGGTAAACAGACAACGACGATTTTGTGGCTTCCGATGCGGCCGAGCTTATATATGTTGTGATCAGACGGATCTTACTCCGGTATTTGCTCATCGATCTCGTCAAGCATTGCTCTTGCTGCCGCCAATTCGCAATGGAGGGCACAAATCCATCCCGCGGTATACTCCATATTTTCCACCCTTGTCATCGGTGGCAGGGACGTGTTTTGTAAAGTCTCAAGCAATGTCTAGAGGAAGCGCCCAGGGGAGCCGTAGAAGATACGGGGGGCCTCTCAGCCTCGTCTTCGCGGCCCGTGGCAGTGGCGAGTTATATTTGTTAGTATGCAAGATTGCGCCCTTGATACGAAGCAGATTTGGACGGATCTTGTGGTCGACAACTTGGGTAGAGAACAGTTTTCATCATGAACTTCACAATAGGGTAGCGAAAGTGAAGGCTGTCGAGTGGATCTCGACGAAAGGCGTAGATTGATTCCGACTCTCTGGAAAGCATTTGGTTACAGTTGAGGATCTTGCGTAGCTAACGCGCAGTTCACTCACCACGGCGTTGCAGGTGGTCGACGATGTAGGATCATGACGGACAGATATATCAGAGTATTAGGAGCTAGCTTCATAGGTGTGTCAGGAAATTGTCACGTGGAGCATTACTAATTCGGACCCTCGCCACCAAGGCAGCGTCGCAGGCTTGGTTTTGCAGATCACGCTATCCAAAGAGCCCGCTGCATTGTTCATCACACTTATTCCAGCATTTCCAGTAGCCATCCAAATTTGGGATTCTTTCCCTATAAATCATCTGAACAGAGCACCGGATACTAGCAGGCTTCGTGGCATTCATTGTCATCAGACGATGTGGATCTTGCTGAGCAAGAATGACCCACATTGACAATCGGGGCACGGTCTCAAACCAAGCCGTTACTCAGCATATTAGTGGATCCGTTAACTTGTTAGTTCCTATCAAAGAAATTCCGATAACATCCTACTGACATAGGCTTCGAGTTATGCTAACCCTCTCCCCTTACGCGCGGTTGAAACGTTACACTACAACCTAGGACTGAGATTATGGCCCACACTTCAACTCGATAGCCTCTTCGTCGGGCGAGAAAAAGAGCTCAATCAGCTACGAACATGGCTCACTCCTCTCTCACGCCAATACAATGTGGTTGCTATTCATGGGCTGGGAGGCATTGGGAAGACCTATCTAAGCATGCAGTATGCTAGAAGGTTTGCGGATACGTACTCGGCTGTCTTCTGGCTCAACGCTAAGGATGTAAGCACGCTGAAAGCTGGGCTGGTAGAATTGGCGGCGCAAGTGGAGGAGACTGCGTCTTCAAATGTGAAGGATGCGCAGGAGGAAGAGTGGATGGTACAGCAAGCGCGGAAATGGTTATCGCGGCCGGATAACGACAAGTGGCTGCTAGTGTATGACAACTACGATGATCCTCGATTGCCAGGAATTTCAAGCTCGACGGGATTCGACATCCGTGAGTTCTTTCCGCTGAAGGCGCAAGGGTCAATCCTAATCACGACGAGATCACCGAAAATCGCTTTTGCCAAACAACTACGACTGAAGAAACTAGAGGATCTCGATCAAAGTTTGGCCATCTTAGCGACTCGATCTGGTCGTAACATTGATGGAGGTGAAGAAGCCTGCTAAGATTGGGATACATGCTATCGCTAACTATTTGCTTCCACTAGATCTAGATGCTACAAAGCTGGCCCGACGCCTGGATGGACTTCCATTTGCGCTGGCGACAGCGGGGGCGTACCTGCATCAGACAACAAGCAGCTTTGGCGACTACCTCGAAATCTACAATGAGAGCTGGCATGACCTTGACCGATATAGCCACGAACGGTTAAATTTCGAAGAACGCGTCCTCTACTCGACATGGAATTTGTCATTCGCACAGATTCAAGCTCATGATGCAGCAGCGGCGGAACTATTACGGCTGATGGCGTATTTCGACAATCAGGATCTTTGGTATGAGCTTTTTCAAGCTGGAAATAAGCACTTACCGTGGTGGTGGGCAGAAGTGGTGGAAAGCAATGTTCGCTTCAATCATGTTATATCCAAACTACGCGACTACTCGCTAGTAAAGATTCAGGTAGGAAGCTACAGCCTGCATACATCCGTACAGGACTGGGTCACTGAGTATCTCAATCGTGGTGGGGGCGAGGATCTGTGGAGACTGGCGGCGCACTGCGTTGCCCAAAATGTGAAATGGGGGACGGACGAGGAGTACTGCGTGGAAAACCGTCGCTTACTGCGGCATGTGGATCGATTGAAGCGAGTCCAAGGAAGGAGAAAGACGCTTTGGGGAGGTGTAGAACCAGAAGATCTGAGTCGCATTGCAGAACTGTACCGCCAACTTGATATGAGTGTGGAAGCAGAAGAGATACTTATGCAGGCGCTACAAGGATACGAGAAGGTGTGGGGTTCCGAACACATGTTGACGCTGGACACGGTCAATAACCTGGGCAATCTCTACGCCAACCAAGGCAAGATGGCAGAGGCGGAACAGATGTACTTGCGGGCACTACAAGGATACGAGAAGGCGTTGGGTCCTGAGCATACGTCGACGTTAAGAGCGGTCAATAATCTCGGCAACCTTTGCGCCAACCAGGGCAAGATAGTGTGGGCGGAAGAGATGTATATGCGGGCGTTGCAAGGATACGAAAAGGCGTTGGGTCTTGAGCACACGTCAACGCTGGATACAGTCAACAATGTCGGCTTATTCTACTGGAAGCAAGGCAAGATGGCGGAGGCGCGAGAAATGTATATGCGGGCGCTGCAAGGAAAGGAGAAGGTTTGGGGTCCCGAGCACATGTCGACGCTCGAGACGGTCAACAACCTCGGTGCTCTCTATGCCGATCAGGGCGAGATGGTAGAGGCGGAAAAGATGTATATGCGAGCGCTGAAAGGAAGGGAGAAGGTGTGGGGACGTGAGCACATGTCGACGCTGGATACAGTCTACAATCTCGGTAACCTGTTCGCTAACCAGGGCAAGATAGCGAAGGCGGACCAGATGTATTTACGGGCGTTGCAAACGGCAGCGATTCTTGACCGCGAAGAATTAGTAGGCCAGCTGGTAAAAAAGACAATGAACATAGACTTCGCAGAAGAGGAGTGCAGAAAGGCGCTGCAGATAGCCGCGGATAACGGTCACGAGACTGCAGTGCGACTGCTGTTGGAGAAAGGAGCGGAAGTCAATCCGGACCCAGAACATTACAGCGGCGCACTACAAGCCGCTTCTGCTGGCGGTTACGTTACCATAGTGGAACTACTCTTGGAAAAAGGAGCGGAAGTCAACGCGGAGCCAGGACGTTACGGGACTGCACTCCAGGCAGCCTCTGCTGGCGGCCACGAGGCTGTAGTGTTATCGCTGCTGAGCAAAGGAGCAAATGTCAATGCGAAGCCGGGAGCTCACGGCACTGCACTTCAAGCCGCTTCTGCTGGCGGGTACGCTACCATAGTGCGACTACTCCTGGAATGGGGAGCGGTGGTCAACGCAGAGCCGGGATATTACGGCACTGCATTGCAAGCCGCCTCTGCTGGTGGTCATGCCGTCATAGTGAAACTATTACTAGATAATGGGGCGGACTTTGACGCTGAAAATGGAAATGGCGCTTCATTGCTTGAGGCTGCAGTTGAAGGAGATCATCAGGGAGTCGTAAGACTGCTTATCGACAAGGGGCTACTTGCTTCGTCGGTTCCAACACCTGGACCTAGCGATGACAATGATGTTGTCTCATCCTCGAGCTTGACTGCATCGACATGTCTAACAGCAGCATCAACAAATTCGAACACAAGGTCTCCAACTTCCTCTGTAACTTCTTATGGGTATGAGCCATTAGAAGAAATTTTCTCAATTCTTACTCTGGAAGTTCTTTTGGATCCGGAACTGAAAGATCTCTGTGAGAGAATGTTGAGAAACGAAGATGAGGCTCTATTTATGCATATTTTCACACGCGAGATCAAACAGTTCTGTTTGGCCTTGAAAACTGAACATCCTACAAACATTCAGAGAGACTCGATTCGGATTCTTCGCAGAAACTGCTCATATTTCGCACTTCGCGTCTGTCGACTATTGAGATCGCCTACAAACTGGAATGGTGGGCAACTTGAAGATCTGATGAAGCAGGCTCCAAATGCAGAACCTCGAGTAGAAGAATACATTCGACACCTAAGCCACGCGGACCATTCCAGGGTAGACGCGGCCGCCGTGGAATCGACGCGTAAAACTCCTTCAAGAGATACCGCTAGCTCGGACTCTAAACGCCCTGAAGACCATACCGGAGACAAGAGCCAGGGAAACAATTCTGGTGGCATCGAGACAGAGAGCGATCTCGAACAAGATGCTCTCGAATCTGTGGATGAAGAAAGCAATGCAAGTGACTCCTCGGACGATGAAACAGATCGCCCTCCCCAATCACTAACCAAAGATACCATTTCGTGGTTGGTGAAAAGTGTTTCATTTCATAACTTCATGAATAACATATCGAGGTATGTATATTCACCCCTGGAATATGTACAAGAAGTCCTCCAATCGGCACTATGCGCATCAGAGCTTTGCTCAGTGACATTCAACATTGAATGGGACCTTTTGAGGTACACTCGGAACGAGGTTGAGGATGGTCAATTGATATCTACCGTACTCGCACTCAGTGGGGGCATTGCGGACGCCGAGGCATCGGCGTGCCTGGAATATTGTGGTAGAACTTGGCCCGCTACCGGAGAGTTCGTTATCCGGATGCTAGAGGAGGCTATCAGAAATGGCTGGCATAGTAAGTTTGACGTTCCTTTGCTTAGCATAGTGACCTAAAGTTTTATTCAGCCGAATCGTCATACTCGGGAACGACACTCTCTATTCAGTTGTCGACTGGAGATATCCCTAGCGTTCAAGAAAACGCCACAATTGTGGTAACTGGGCTTAAAGAACATGTGGTAGGCATAGCACAGCAACTTGCATGGATCAGCACAGCCTTCCGTACTCCAAAAGAAGGAAAGCTTGCCTCTTCGGAGTTCATTCTCCACAAAACACAACACCCTGATGTCTTCAAATTGAGGCTTCTTAGGCTCCGAGATGTCAGAACAACGCCCAAAGCTTGTTGGCATCCACTTTTTCTCAATGGAGTGCTGGCACACGGATTTCCGATCAGACCTAGAAGTGGAGAAGTTGGTGTTGAGCTTCCATTCGAAGTAATGTCTTACTTAGCGGGAATAATTGGCCCCGTGCAGTATAAAGAAGGCCTTATTCTGAAAGGGTATTCGACGATCATTTTTCCGACATCGCTTCCACCTCAGGCAGCCAACCCAGATCAGGTATCTGTTCAGTGGCACCTAGTATATAACAAAGGCCCAACACCGACACAATTGTCGTTGTTGACTGAAGAGGAAAACATAGCGTTGTGGCAACCAAAAGACCTGAAGCTCCTTGAACACGCGAGGAACTTCTTAGGCTGTTATAAGAAAGTCAACATCCATCTTGGCACACAAGACGCTGCCTACGATCGCGTCGACTTCTCTCAAGCAAATCTATTCCATCGAAGGCCTGAGTTTTCAGGTTTCTCTCTAGGTTTTGCACTCCCAAAATTCGGAGGACCCTCTGGCACTATAAACTGCACAATACCGAAGAGATTGTCTCTGACAAGAGAAGAACATTCGTATGAACATATACTATCATACAGCAGCACCATGCCCCTCATACTCTATGACACTTCTGACCGTCGAGCCTGGATGGTACCAGCGCTGAGTGCCATCTTTCACATGATTCACATTTGGGCTTCTGTACAGAAGAAACAATTCCCTAAACTCCCAATCCCAGACTTACCTTACGCAAAGGCGGCATCGGATATAGGTCAAGCGACGCAGGAGGTCATCTACGAGAACAGCAAGCTTAGGCTTTATGTCTCGAGAGATGATGACAAACCATATATGCTGAAGGATCTAGTCAAAAAATATTGGCTCCAACTGGAAATGGTGATAGAGGCTGAGAAAGACCGCAAATACTCAACCAGTCAACTAGTTGGCTGGGAGTTGATGGAACTTGTGATGGGGGATCCTTTCAGCCCTGCAAAGGAGCCATCTACCAGCGCGATTATGGGCAATTGGCACGGTCTGGCAAGTGACCCGGGCATGGTTGTTCTTTTTTGCCGTGGAATTGGTGAAGTGATTGTTCCGGATACAGATGCGCAGAAGCTTTGTTCGATATGGAAAACCGTGCCGACTGGAAAGGACTATCTCACAGCCAGTGTCAAATGCGTTCTACAATGGTCTAAACGTTTCTCAGGACCAAGTCAATGCTCGAAACTTGGCCACACTGTATTTTGGCAGCCTAGTCGCGAAGACACACCGTTCGCAGATTGTTCACACGATGATCGTTGGTCATGTCAGCGCGCTCAGGAGCTAAAAAAAAGGTGTGATCGTTTCCAGTCCACCTCTGGTCTCGAACATGAGGGGGCGATTGTCTTTGGGCAGCGGCAAAAAAAGTTGCAGAAGTCTTAATGCAGAATTCCTGATCATTTATGCGAATGAATTCTGGTCCTGGTTACCAAAGTGCTCTACGTCAGCCTGGAACAACGTTGAGAGGATCAGTGCCAAGAATTTGAAAGCCCTAAGTGTGGCCGTCAGAAATGAGCCAAGGAAGACTGGAAAGCAGTAAAACACTGGGCAAGATGAGACAAGGGTTTGGCCAACTCCAACTTTTGCGAACTAGTTTCAGCTTTGTGCCGGGAATATTAGATTGCTCCCAGGAGGAAACTGCTCCCAGAAGAATGTTCCCACGAGCAGATTGTTCTGGGGAGCCTAAACTAGGTTGGGTTGTTCCAGCTTTGTGCGCCAAGAATTTTAGAAGGCTGGTGTGACATCTGCGTCAGCGCCGTCAAATGCTAAGCCTACCCAAATACCCCACCGCCGCATAGCTTGCCCACCGTCGCATAGCTCGCCATTGTCACACAGCTCGCCAGCGATATAGCAGCTCGCCAGCGACATACAGCTCACCAGCAGCGTACAGCTCACCAGCGATATACAACTTGCCCACGGCCACACAGCTCGCCCATGGTATAGAGCTTACTAACTGCCACATTGATTACCCACTGCCACAAGCTCGCTAACGGTATGCATCTCGCTAACTGCCACACACCTCGCTAATGGCGTACAGATCATCAACCGCCACAGCTTACCAGCTACCACAGAGGTTGCCAACGATACACAGCCTGCCAACTGCTACATAGTTCGCTAATTCCTATTTTTCCTTCCTTCCCCTTGCAGATCATATCAGTCTCGTGGTAATTCGTCGCGGTAATCCTCCTATTAGTCGTCAGTCAAG
>Ga0335072_10002522_pt1 | contig 28357 bp, 23 predicted proteins | sample Lox_Sample_21_FD_206725 | JGI IMG/M metagenome (GOLD analysis project Ga0335072, IMG submission 206725) | Soil microbial communities from Loxahatchee National Wildlife Refuge, Florida, United States - Lox_Sample_2.1 | ecosystem: Environmental > Terrestrial > Soil > Wetlands | place: USA... | reverse complement strand
TAGCTCCGTCCCGCCGTCAGTCTGCCGTACCCCGCCCGTCATGGTGTGCTTCCAGTGCAGCTTGCCGAATTCGCAGTAGCGCTGCCCGGGATCAAGATAAACTTCTTTGCCCCCGATCGAAACGATCGCCAGTTCGTCGTCCAGTTGGTTCCAGTTTAGAGTGTTCTGGTTAAACAGGTTTTCGTCACGGTCAACCACGATCGCTCCATAGGCTTTCAGCCCTGCCGCCCGCGCCATGGACACAAACAGCCGCGTAATCTCGTCGTCATTGCCGCGCTGCTGCGTCCAGATATCCTCGGCGGTCTTCACCTTCAGGCCTTCGGCCTTGTTCTCCTCCGCGGTGTGCTCGCGCGTAAAGCTGGTGTTATCGAGCTTCATCACCGCGGCGTAGATCTTCTCGGCCTTCTGCTCGTCGCTGTCTCCCGGCGCAACAATTCCATTGACGGCGTCATGAATCTTGCCTGAGGGCTTGGCAAAGTGGTCGAAGCTCTCCGACCAGTACTTCCCCAGCGTCTTCCAGTATTCGGCGCTCGTCCCAAACGGGGAATAGTAGAAGATCAGTCGGTAGCTGTAGCTCTGCAAAGGCGGCAGATAGTCCGCGTGCGACAGAGCCGGAATGTTTTCGACGGTCAGGTCGTAGCTGCCGTTTGCCTGCTTCTGGACTTTGTCGCCGGGCGGCAGAAAATAGCTGTACAGAAGCCTGTTCGCCACAAGCTGATGTCCATATTGATTCGACACGATATAACGCATATTGCCGTTAACGTCGGGAGTGGCAGTGAAGTGATAGTGAGCCTTCAGCACCGGCACGTTCTGTTGGATATACCACCGTGGAGGCACAAAATAATCGTCGTCATAGCCAAGAATCCAACGGAATTCGACGATGCTGCCCACCTGCACGTCCGGCATGCTGAAGACTTTGGCCATCACCCGAGAAGCGCCCTCTTTTTCAATGAGCTTGTCGTAGGGCTTCCCGGTGAAGGGAATCACCGTCCCATCGCTATGAACGGTGCGGCCGCTGACATTCCGGATGTTCGAAAATGCGGCATTATACGGAATCTCGATGTCGCCGAACATCTGCTTGCCTTTTTCGTTCAGGATCTTGACCCGCGCGTAAACGGTATGAATGTGGATGTTGTCATCCACCGTCTCTTCGCGGTAGAGATACACGGCGGGCGCATCCGGATCAGCCGCATAGGACTTCATGCTCAATTCGTCTGCGGTGGGCTGTTGCCAGTCCGCGAAGGCATAGGCCGACAAAGGAACCAGAACCAGGCACAGGACAAGAACACGACGAACAAAAGCGAACAAGATGAACCTCAGCGGGCACAGAGATTCCCAGCCGGAAATAAATCAGAGAATGCGCCGGGAGGGTGGCAACATTATTACTGCGCTGAGGGAAAGATGAGCAACAAGTTTCTTCAGGACATAGAGAAATCTGTATCCAAATGGGAATATGTTGGAACAAAATTGCCCGTGCCGAGAACAGAAAGGCTCCTCTGGCAAAGCGCCAGGGATTTGACTTGCCTGTGGTAACTTTGAACTTGGTGAGAGCTCGTAGCTCAGGTGGTAGAGCAACGCCCTTTTAAGGCGTGGGTCCTGGGTTCGAATCCCAGCGAGCTCACCATTCTTGCCCCTTGGCGAAGTCAAGCCATCTCTCTCATTCTAAAGGGAAAAGTATAGCCATCGCCAAGCCCCGGATTTTACTGGTTTGAAGGCTTTTTGCGCCCCTCCCAGGCCTTCACGTACTTCCAGTGGACGTACACCGAGTGGTTCAGGTGGTAGATCAGTCCGGCTATCCCATCCAGGAACCCCAGCCGGAAGAAATAATTCTTGATGAACGTCGCGGCCGGGTTCACCAACGCCAGCCGAAGGAATCCGGCAGCCGAGCCGGCCTTACCGCGCTCGACCAGCACGGCCACATTCTCTGAGCTGTAGTCATTCATGTGGCTGAGGTACAGCTCAAAGCTGGGATAGGCGTAGTGGATCAGGTCGTGCTTCAGCGTGCCCTTGGGACCGTCGAATCTGGGCGTACCGTGCGGCCCCACATTGGTTTCCATCTGCGCGCTGCCGCGCCGCCACAGGCGCAGTTTGTGGTCGGGATAGAACCCTCCGTGCCGGATCCAGCGATCCATAAAAAGGTTCAGCCGCGGAACCCAGTACGCCTCGAACCGCGGGTTCGCAATCGTCTGTTGAATCTCCGCGGCCAGCTGCGGACTCACGACCTCATCGGCGTCCAGCAGCAGAATCCAGTCGCTGGTGCATTTGGCGATGGCGATGGATTTCTGCTCCGGGTGCCCGCGAAAGTCGCGGTTGAAGGAGTGATGCGCACCGAAGGAGCGGGCGATCTCCGGCGTCCGGTCCACAGAGCCCGAATCGACAATGACGATTTCATCCGCCCAGCGAACGCTCTCCAGCGTCCGGGGCAGATTCTTCTCCTCATTGCGGGCGATCATCGCCACAGAGAGGGTTGGGCGGGCAGGCGCGAGCTGGTCAGGCATCTACTTTCCGTCTGGCTTCGCTGCATCGGCAGGCAGCGGAGAGGGTGCCGCGTCGAGCCCGATGATTTTCTGCGGCGGTCCGGCGGGGCTCTGCGCCGGAGCCAGATCGACGGGGTCAAGGTCCAATGGCTGCTTCAGCAAATCAAGCGCGCTCGTCGGCAGGGGATGGTCGGCGTTGGCCAGCAGCAGCGTCACTTGCCAGATCTGCGTCTGGTTCAAAACCTTATTGAATGCAGGCATCCCGGTCAGGCGAATACCGTTGTTGACCTTCCAATACGTCTCGCCGGGAGGGTCATCGCTTACACCCACCACGCCATTGCGGTGCGGCGCCCAGAGCTGCGGAGCATGCGGATACATGTATTGTGCAAACGACGAAGGCCTCCCATAAAGTCCGTGGCAGGAGGCGCACTGCTGGCGGTAGATATGGGCCCCGGCTTCCAGGTTCGTGTCGCTCGGTTCAATCGGGGCGGCCTGCGGCATCTCATGATCAATCCGCGCGCGCAAAGGGCCGCGCACCAGCTGCCGCTCAAGCCAGAAGGGATGGTCGGCGACGGCCACGGGCAAACTGCCGAAATGAAAATAAATCAAAACGGCGACGGGAAGGGCAAGAAGACCCAGAAGCAAGCCGAGCAGAAATGTTTTCATTGTCCCCTTTATCCAGTTCAACCAGCATAAAGCCGGAGGGGCCTGCCGCACGAATTCGCCGAATAGAAATTCTGGGGATGGCAGGGCGCGGGAATGCGTCGCAAAGTGTTTTAATACACACTGTAGGCAAAATTTTTGTTTATTTTATTTAACCCCCGGCAGTAATAGGCAGTGGAGGCTTCACCATTCATGCATTTTGGAAAGCGTAAAGGATACCTCGCGTATCCGGTTTTGGCTTTGGCCATTCTTTTAGCGTCCGCAACCGTGCGCGCGCAGGACGCCTCACCCCAGCAACAGCAGACAGATTCCCAAATCCAGGTCGAGGCACAGGCCCAGGCGCAAAGCCAGACTTCGACGCAGCGCGTTGAGGTGTTGCGTGAAGCGCAGGCACGGGTGAAGGCGCGCAGGCGGCTCCGCATCCAGCAGATTATTCAGGACACGTACTCGCATAAGTATGAAACCTACTTTGGAGGCGGCTATCTCCGCTTCCGTCCCGGCTCGTATCTGCAGAGGAACAGTGAAGCCGACTGGAACGTGGGCATTACCGACTATATCGCAGGAAAACTTGGCGTCACCGCCGACTTTCGCGGCTACTATGGGACCACGTTTACCTACGTCAATCCCTATCAGGTCTTCTCGCCGAGTATCAGCCAGTACACATTTATGGCCGGCCCGCAGGCACGCTTTTTTGAAGGTCAGCACTGGGCCTGGAGCGGATTTGCGCTTTTCGGCCTCGGCCACGGCAACTTCGGAACCGGAACCGGCGGATTACCGCCGACGCTCATCGGTCTCTACCCTGACGGCGACTCCTTCAATATGACCGTGGGCGCGGCGGTCGACTATAACCTCGGGCCCGCACTCGCCCTGCGCCTCAGCCCCAACTACCTGATGAGCCGCTATGGGGGCGAAACTCAGAACAATCTGGGCTTCAACGCTGGCGTCGTCTACCGCTTCGGGCGTCAGAAATAAGTAGAAAGACGCTTATGCGTGCTCCGGCGCAGAGCACATCATGAATAAGCCAGCCTATGCTGGCTTATTCATTTGCATTCGCTCAGGTTTCTGGTTTCTGAAAAGCTGCACAGAGTCCACAGCTCGGGGCCCTCGTGCCCCCTAGTCTTGTCACGTGGCTTGGTTAAAAATGGACATATGGGCCGGATTTGATCTGAAATTTTCAGACAAAGGCCCACTTTTCCACAGGATTCCGGCATGGCCATTCAATCTTTCAATGCCGCGCATAAAATTCTTCAATTTTCTTCCCCAAAAAATTCATTCTGGATTAACGTTGTACATCCGTTGTTTCCATATTCTTAAGTCCACGCAAAAGAAATTCTGAATTTCCGAAAAACGATTTCGGCAACTACCGGAGTCGGCACTCGCGTTTTTTGAGAGGCTGGTTTATGAATTTTGAGGTGTGTTCCCGTTTTTGTCTGCGGTTGCGCCGTTACCTCCCTGCGGCTGTCCTTTTTCTCTTCGCTTTCGCTGCCGCGACTCCGGTCCTGGCGCAGCAAACTCTCGGTTCATTGAATGGCACGGTTCTGGATACGTCGGGGGCCGCAATTCCGGGCGCCACCATAACCGTGAGCAACGCACAACTCAACCTGCAGCGCACCACGACGTCCCAGCAGAGCGGATTTTTTCAGATCTTTAACCTTCCCATCGGCACCTATGACGTAAAGGTGACGCACGACGGTTTCGATACGACAGAACTGCCCGCGATTCAGGTCCAGGAGGCGAGCGCCACGACGCTCCACATTGCCCTGAAGGTCGGCCACGTATCCACCTCTGTGACAGTTACTGCGAATCCTCTGCTGAATGCGACCGACACTACTAACGGCTATACCCTCGACAAGCAGCAGATTGCGCTTACGCCGCTGGCCACGGGCAGCTTTACGCAGCTGGCCATACTCGCGCCGGGCGTGAACGCCGAACTGCTGAGCGGCCTCGATACAAATGCCGGACTGGGCAACCAGCCGATCTGGGCCAATGGTCAGCGCGATACATCGAACACCTTCCAGGTGAACGGCGTTGACGTCTCGAACATCTTCAATGGCAAAAGCTCCAGCGGATCCACCTCCCAGCGCTACAACTTCAACATCGGCGCTGGCAGCACTTCGGGTTCTTCTTCCGCTGGCGCGGCCACCATCGGCGGCGCAAACCCAACCGGAACCTCTGTTTACGGTTCCAATGGAAACAGCCTGCCTTCTCCGCCGCCTCAGTTTATTACTGAGCTTCGCGTGAACACCTCAATGTATGACGCGCAACAGGGCGCGACCAGCGGCGCGCAGATTGACGTGAACACCGCAACGGGCAGCAATGATTGGCACGGCCAGGCCTGGGGGAGTTTCGCCAATAACTCGTTGAACGCTTCGCCTTTCTTCTTTAATCAGGCGTACCAGCTGTCGACTCAAGGCGTGGGCGCGTTTCCACTCTCTCTCGTCGATCCTCCATTGCATCGCTGGACCGCTGGCGGTTCACTGGGCGGTCCCATTAAAAAGGACAAGCTGTTCTTTTTTGTCGCATATCAGCGACTCTATGATTCAGACCAGTCCACTGGTCTCTCGCAGTTCACAGTTCCCAGCGGGCTTACCGACGACCGTTCAATTACTGGTCTCACGAACGCTGCCACAGACTGGCAAAACAACGGAAAGCCCTTTACCGGAACCATCGGTCCGGTCGCGCTGGCGCTGATGGGCGCCAAGCTGCCCAACGGACAATATCTGATTCCATCGCCTCAGTCGGCCGGGCCCTACCAATATGGAGTACCCAATGTCACCCTGATCGGAACCTCGCTGATGACCGGCGATCAGGCCACAGCCGCTGTTGACTATAACGTAAGCAACACGGACCACTTGTCCGTAAAGTACTACTATCAGAACGATCCCGTAACCAAGCCGTACAACGTCTCCAACACAGGGGGCTTCCCGCAGACACAGAACAACGGCTCGCAGGTCGCGTCTATCGACAACACCACCGCCTTTGGTTCGCGGCTGAACTGGGAACAGCGTTTGGGTTTTGCGCGCATGGGTTCCTATAGTTACTACTCACAGCAGATGTCGTGCAATGGCGATCCAACCTGCGGCATCGATGCCTCGTATGCCGGAGCTCCGTCCGCCAATCAATTTAACTTCCTGCCCGGATTGCTGCTCAAGGAGTTTGCCGCCGACACCTCCGTATCGCCGGGACTCAAGGTTGGCCCGTACAGCGCCTTCACCAACATGGGCTACTATCAGAACCGTCTCAACCCCTCCACCAACCTGATTTTTGTCGCCGGCAAACACACACTGATTTTCGGCGGCGGCTACAGCTACACACAGTTGAACGTTGTGAACAATCGTGGCGGTATCGCCGAGGTCGAGGGCAAGAACTTTGAGTCTTTTCTAGAAGACAAAAGCAACGAAGCAGCGGTGCTGGATACAATCGGCGACGGAAGAAACCTGGCGAACCGCTATTATCGCTCCAACGAGATTGATTCTTACGGTCAGGACAAATGGCAGTTGCTGTCGAACCTGAGTATTACCGCGGGCGTCCGCTACGACTATCACGGCGGCCTGACGGAAAAGTACGGCAATATCTTCAACTTTGATCCCACTGTTTACAGCGTCAGCGGCGATACCACCAGCGGCTTTACCGTCAATAACGCCGGCTTCGTTGTCGCGGGCAATAACAAGTACGATCCCACGTCGGGCGTGAGCAACTCCACCCTGACTGGCCGCCAATGGGGCATCTCACCGCGCGTTGGCTTTGCCTGGTCCCCGAAGCAGAATCATGGCTCGGTCGTGTTCCGTGGCGGCTTTGGCGTCTACTTCGATCGCGGTGAATACTTCGACTACCTGTCCCAGCCGGCCGGCAGCGGCATCGGCGGACCCTTCGGTGCAACGGAATCCGCCCCGCTGACCAGCTACATACAAGCCGGTGCGGGCAGCCTTGCGGCTCCTTTGGCGAACGCAATCAATTACGTCCCCCCCAGCGCGAATCCTGCCACGATTACCCAGGCCCTGCAGACGCAATTGAATGTGATGACCGGCGACACGACCCTCTACGACGGCAGCGTGGTCAAAACCTGCGGCGCAATCGGCAACCAGGAGGTCTACCAGGACTGCACTGCGACCCTGAATTTTGCCGCATACGACAAGAAAAACGTGCTGCCCTACACCATGAACTTCACGTTCAACATGCAGTGGCAGCCAACCAACGACTTGTCTTTTACAATCGGCTACACAGGCAATCGCGGCCGCCATGCGGTCGTGCCGATTCCGTTGAACGAACCGGTCATTGCTACTCCCACAAACCCCATCCACGGTGAGGATTACAGCTACGGCTTTGAGGTGTTGAACCAGAACTCCTGCGGCGGTCCTTACTGCGAAGACTACAACAGCATTGCGCTCGAGCCCTGGAACACCCTGGACGGTGGCAATACTGACTTCCGTGCACCGTATGTCGGATACAGCCCCAACGCGGCGGACTTCAAAACAGTGGGCACGTCAGCCTATGACGCATTGGAGACCCACGTTGAGAAGCGTCTCTCGCACAACTTCCAGGCCGGCGCCAGCTACACCTTCAGCCATACTTACGATGAGCAGAGCGACATCGGCATCTTCTTCACCGGAGACAACCCGAACGATCTGCGCACCTCCTATGCGCCGGCCGACTTCGACCGCACGAATGTGTTCAGCGCCAACTTCCAGGTGCTGGCTCCAAACTTTGCCCACCCCAACTCCGCGCTCTCTTATTTCACGAATGACTGGCATCTGACCGGGATCGCCATTCTGCAAAGCGGCGAGCCCTATTCGCTCTATGAGTTCTATGGCGCGGTCGGCAGCATCTACTTCGGCAACTATCCAACACTGCTGAATCCTGTGCTCGGAATCAAAAACCCTAAGCAGCCTTACAGCGCTTTGACCGGGAACTCCGGAGCCTTCCGCGGCCCCGGCGGCAGCTTTATTCCGGCCATCGATCCCACCCAGCTCAATATCAATTACCTCGCACCCGGCGAGAAAGGCATTCCGATTTCGACCGGTACCGATCCCCAGGATATTTACGAGACCGATTTTTCTCCGGGACAACGCAATCTCTTCCGGCAGGCCGCGCAGAAGCGCCTGGATCTCTCGATACGCAAAAGCTTCCTTGTAAAGAGCCGGGTGAACCTGCAGTATGAGTTCAACGTCTTCAACATCACTAACACCACCAGCCTCGACGTGCCGCAGAACCAGACACAGATCCGGCAAAACTACGCCTGCTCAAACTCCGCGACTGCAGCCTATGACGGCGAGAACAATTGCGCTCTCCAGTATGTCAATTACGGCCAGCTTGTGACGGCGAACAATCCCACAGACCAGCAGTCCACGTTGACGAACCTCGATCAGCTGCCCTATCACAACGGATCGGGCAGATCGACGACCATCCCAACAACCTTACCCACGGGAGTCGGGTCGTGCTCCTACGCCACAATCAGCGGCGGATGCCCGAATAACGGCGCCAACTTCGGCTCCGTCACCGGCACAATCGGTGGCTCGCGCGTGGTCACCATGGGCCTGAACATCCAGTTCTGACGGAACAGCCCGTCGAACCGTACACCCGAGGGGTCCGCATCCGGACCCCTCAGTTTTTCTCTCTCCATGATTCGTCGCAGGTTGGGGCGGTTCCCGCTGCGTAGGATATCTTTGTAATGACGGACGTCGCCCCGCTCCCTGACGATTCCATGAGAATTCTGCTGGTTGCCAACTATAAGCCTGACCGCCAAAAAAGCATGGCCCGTTATGCGGAGCTGCTGTACAGCGAACTTCTGAAGCGCGGATATGAGGCGGAGATAATTCAGCCCGTGCCGGTCGTGGCCCGGTTTGTCAGCGCCGGGAATCGACTCTTCCACTGGCTTGCCTATGTCGACAAATTCATTCTGTTCCCGCCGCTGCTTTGGTGGCGCGCGCGGCGCGCAGACGTTGTTCATGTTTGCGATCACTCCAACTCCTTCTATCTGCGATGGACCGGGAAGATCCCGAACCTGATCACCGCGCACGATGCGCTGGCCATCCGGTCGGCGCTGGGACATTTCCCGCAAAATCCCACCCGATGGGCTGGCGTGAGACTTCAGCGTTGGATTCTCGCTGGATTGATGCACGCCGGAAGGATCGTGTGCGTCTCCGAAAAAACGCGGCAGGACTTCCAGTCGCTGCTGTTTGGTGGGCCGCCCATGACAGTGATCTCCAACCCTTTAAGCGGTGAGTTCCGATCTGCTCGGGCTGAAGATGTCACTGCTGTTCGCGCCGCCTGCGGGCTTGTCGCGGGGGACGAGTATCTGCTGCATGTGGGGAAAGACAACTGGTATAAAAATCGGCCCGGCGTGCTGCGTATATTCAGCGAATTGCGAGAGTTTCCGCGCTTTCGTCAGGTAAAGCTCATCATGGCGGGAGCGCCATTGCCCGGCGCGTTGCGCGAGACGGCGCGCGAGCTGGGGGGCGTAATGGAATGTGTTGAGCCTTCCGATAAACAATTGCGGGCCCTTTATACGGGTGCGCTGGCCTTGCTGTTTCCCTCGCTTGAGGAGGGATTCGGCTGGCCTATTCTGGAAGCACAGGCCTGCGGATGCCCCGTGATTACCAGCGCCCGGCCACCGATGTCGGAAGTCGGGGGGCAGGCCGCGATCCTCATCGACCCGGAGGACACGGCAAAGGCGGCCGCGGTCATCGCGGCGGGGATTCAGGAGGCCGATACGCTAAGGCTCGCGGGGTTGGCGAATGCCCGCGCTTATTCGCTCGATAATACAATCGACCGCTATTGTGAGATTTACCGCGAAATTGCTTCGACCTCGTCGGGCAAACCTTGAAGTCTGGACAGATAAGGGGCCTACCCGCTTTAAGCTTGGGCGACTGCAGGTTTCGGTAACACTCCATCCTTCTGGAACATTTGGCGGATGCCCCGCAGCGCCTGCCGGGTGCGCTCTTCGTTTTCGATCAGGGAGAAGCGGACGTGGCCGTCTCCATACTCGCCGAAACCGATGCCCGGGCTCACGGCGACTTTGGCCTCTTTCAGCAGTTGGGTGGCAAATTCCAGCGAGCCTAAGTGCCGGTAGGGCTCGGGAATCGGCGCCCATACGAACATGGTGGCCTTGGGTAACCCCACCTCCCAGCCCAGCTTGTTCAGCCCCTGCACCAGCACATCGCGCCGGCTGCGGTAGTTTTCGCAAATCTCCGCGACGCATTCCTGCGGCCCTTCGAGCGCCAGGATCGACGCTACCTGAATCGGTGTGAAGCTTCCGTAGTCAAAATAGCTCTTGAGGCGCGCCAGCGCGGCGACAAGCGTCTTGTTGCCCACCATGAACCCCACACGCCAACCCGGCATGTTATAGCTCTTGGAAAGAGTAAAGAACTCGACAGCCGTGTCTTTCGCGCCGGGGATTTCAAAAATGGATGGGGCGCGGAAGCCGTCGAAGACAATATCGGCATACGCCAGATCGTGCACCAGCCAGATGCCGTGCTGGCGGCAAAGACCCACAACGCGCTCGAAAAAGGCGAGATCAACACATTGCGTCGTTGGATTAGCCGGGAAGTTCAAAATTAGCATCTTAGGTTTTGGATACATGAGTGGGATTGTCTGTTCCAGCTCGGAAAGGAAGCTTTCGGTATCGTGAATCGCTATGCTGCGGATATTGGCTCCGGCAATAACCGGGCCATAAATGTGGATCGGGTAGCTGGGGTTGGGAACCAGCACCACGTCGCCCTGGTCGAGCGTGGCCAGGCAAAGGTGTGCAATGCCCTCCTTGGACCCGATGGTAACGATAGCTTCGGTTTCAGGATCGATCGAGGTCCCATAGCGGCGTTCGTACCAATTAGCGATAGCCCGGCGAAGGCGCGGAATTCCTCTGGAGAGCGAATACCGGTGGGTATCAGGCTTCCGGGCGGCCTCAATCATCTTGTCCACAATGTGCTGCGGAGTAGCCCCATCGGGATTTCCCATCCCGAAGTCGATAATGTCCTCGCCACGGCGGCGCGCAGCCGCCTTCAAGTCGCTGGTAATGTTGAACACGTAGGGCGGAAGACGCTTTATTCTCGAAAAATTTTCCACTCGTACCCCTGCTTTCTGGTTACTATATAACTTCCAGGCGCGATACAGGAGAACACCTGCACGGGACAGTTGATCCCACGCCTTACGCAAGAAAAACTTCCCTTTTTAGCCCCAGACGGCGGTCATCGGGACCCTCTTCGATCTCACGACCGTTTCCTAGTCCTGAGCTCCGTTTGCATTCTCTTCGTACTTAACAATCTGCCTGTATTGCCCGTATTGAGAGTAATGGCTACTTCGGAATACATTCCGGACGAGGGAGCCCGCACAGGGAAAATCCCGGCGATCCCCACTCCTCGTTCAAGCAAGCCTCGCGGCTTTTTGAGCGCGACCATGCTTGCTCCGCTGCCCATGGTCTTCAACGATGTTCTGGCCATCCTGCTCGCGCTTGGCGCGGCTCTGCTTCTGCGCTCCATTTTTCTGGATAAAATCTTTCGTCTTTCTCACATTCAATCCAGCATCGGCAATGAGCCATTGGGCATGCTGTATCTGGCCTTTTTTGTGATGGTTTACGTGCTGGTAGCCCGCCGCTATGGCCTGTATGGTCAGATTCTAAATTCCGCCAGCGGCACACATGAGCTTCGCATGACGGGTCAGGCGTGCCTGAACGCCGGAATGCTGCTGTGCGGCGTGGTTTATATGACCCATAATCTTTCGATCTCCCGGGCGCTGGTGCTGTTCTTCACGCTGAGTGCCACGGTCGCGCTTTGCATCCGCCGCGCGATCTGGAGGATGAATCGCTACCGGCAGTACGAGCGCGGACTTTCAACCCGCCATATCGTAATTCTGGGAACCAACCAGCTCAGCTATGCCCTCGGCCGGCAAATTATCAACGAATCCCGGCTCGGCTACACATTACGTGGTTATGTTCTTGCTCCCGGCTCTGCGCCTCCGGTCGCTGTCCCGGGAATCGACGTTCTGGGCGGCCTGGAGGAAATCCAGTGGATTGCGCGCAAACACTTCATTGACGAAGTTGTGATCACCGAGTCCTGCCCGGTCGACAAGGTGATCCGATTGCTCAAGGAAGCCCGCGAGATCGGAATCGATATTCGCGCTGTCTCTGGTTATTACAACGATCTGGCCATGAATGCGGGCATCGAGTATATGGGTGTATTTCCTTTAGTCTCGCTGCATCGCAATGCGCCGCGCACCATTTCCTTGGCCTTGAAGCGCGCCGGAGATTTCGTGCTGTCGCTCGCAGCACTGATAGCGGCGGCTCCGGCAATGATGGCCATTGCCATCGCCATTCGCGTGGAGAGCGAGGGCCCTGTCTTCTATGTCTCGGAGCGAATCGGAAGACGCGGGCATGTCTTTCCCTGCTTCAAGTTTCGCACCATGGTGAAAGATGCCGATCAGCTGAGGAAGCATCTGGATCCTTTGAATGAACGCGACGGTGTTCTGTTCAAAGTGAGCAACGATCCCCGCGTGACCCAGGTCGGGCGTTTTCTGCGCAAGTACAGCCTGGACGAGCTGCCCCAGTTCATCAATGTGCTGCGGGGAGAGATGAGCCTTGTCGGGCCGCGTCCTCCGATTGCCAGCGAAGTGGAGAAGTATAAACTTGAGCACCTGCGGCGGCTCGAAGTGCTGCCAGGCCTTACCGGGCTCTGGCAGGTGCAGGCGCGCCAGGACGCCTCATTCGAGAAATATATTGCGCTCGATACGGCGTATGTCGAGAACTGGAGCTTCTGGCTGGATCTGAAGATTTTGTTCCAGACCGCGGAAGTTGTTCTGCGCGGTACCGGCACCTAGTGCTTCAGTCTGCCGTCACCCCCGCAAACATTCCGGAGTCATCCGTTACCTCGATCTGCCCCTTCGCGGCTGCGAGCAGATAGCGCTCGAACATCATGTGCTTCTGGATCACACCCTTCACTCGTTCCAGCACGCCTGCCTGCGAGCTGTGCCGGGCGAAGGCCTCCATCTTGCGCTGCGCGAACTCCCCCAGGTCCAGCGTTAAAGAATAGGGAACCGTGGGCGCTCCGGAAAGTTCCGGGCGATTGCGCACAGCGACAAAGGGCGTGCTTGCGTAATACAGCTTCTGCGGCATGTAGGCCGCGAGGTCCTGTTCGGAGAAAAGCTCCGGGCGCGGCGCCCAGTGAAACGCCGCTGTGGCGGCTGCCGATACGACAGTGTGATCGCGGTGTAGATTCACGCTGCCGTCTCCTCCAAAGGTGAGGACCACCTGCGGTCGCAGGGTGCGGATGCGTGCAACAATATCGCCTGTGAGTTTGTAGAAGTCCTGGTGCAGCAGCTCTCCATCGGGATAATGCAGCACCTCGCATCGTGTAACTTCCAGCAGCTCGCAGGCCGCGGCCAGCTCGGCGCGGCGCTTCCGGCCTAGCTCCGCGTCGTCTTCCACCCCGCCGCGATAGTGCGCCGCCTGGCCGTCGGTCAGGCACAGCAGACTGGTCTCCACGCCGTCACGGTGCGCCATAAGCAGTGCTCCGCCGAAGCCTCCGCTCTCGTCGTCAGGGTGTGCGGTGATGCAAAGCAGGCGAAGCGGCAAGAGAAATCCTCAGTTTGAAATCGGATGATCCCACGGCAGGGAAGTCTGCACGACAGGACGAAACGTTTTGCGGTGTAACGGGCATGGGCCGTGCTTCTCCAGCGCAGCCAGATGCTCCGGCGTGCTGTAGCCCTTATGCGAGGCCAGACCATATTGCGGATAAATAGTGTCGAACTCGCGCATCTTCCGGTCGCGATAAACCTTCGCCACCACCGACGCCGCGGCAATGGAGATGGAAAGCGAATCGCCATAGATGATGCTGGTCTGCGCGCAATCCAGGTCGAGCCGCATCGCATCGATGAGGAGATGATCCGGGACAACCGCGAGCCGCTTGACTGCGGCGGTCATCGCCAGCCGGCTTGCCTGGTAGATGTTCACCCGGTCGATCGTCTCGGAGTCGATCTCTTCAATGGCGATCGCCATCGCTTTGCGCTCAACGATCACGGCAAGCCGCTCGCGGTCTTCGCGCAGCAGTTGTTTTGAGTCGCGCAGGCCGCGGATCCGCGTGTCGGGCGGAAGAATGACAGCTGCGGCCACGACTGGGCCAAACAGCGCGCCACGGCCCACCTCATCTACTCCTGCGATGCAGGTGGCTCCCTGCGCGCGGGCGGCTTTTTCAAACTTGTTGCCGCAGGCCAGCGAGCGCAGCATCCGCATCTTCAGCGTCGCGGCTGAGACTTCTTCGGCGGCATCCTGGACCACAGGCGCTTCAAGAAAAAACTCGTCAGAAATCCGGGCGGCGCGCGGCATTAAATGCAGTGTAACGCACACACACAAACGCCCCGGCTGCGGAAAACCGGGGCGCTTTGGTGAATCGCTTATGTGCGCTCGATTTCTTTCAGACGAGCAGCCTTGCCGCGCAGTTCGCGGAGGTAGAAGAGGCGGGCGCGGCGAACCTTGGCCGTACGGATCTTCTCAACCTTGTCCACGACTTTGGAGTTAAACGGGAAGATGCGCTCCACGCCGTGACCGAAGCTCATCTTGCGCACGGTGAAGCTGCCCTGCGCGCCGTTCTTGCGCGCGATTACAACACCCTCAAAGGCCTGAAGGCGCTCTTTATCGCCTTCCTTGATCTTGACCTGCACGCGCACCGTGTCGCCCGCGCCAAAGGCGGGAAGGTCGGTGCGATTCAGTTTTTCGGCAAGCCGCTGCATGACTGGATGAATAGACATAATACTTTCCTGGTAATTGATTCAGAACTTTTAGTTTACACGGAAATCGGGGGTTTCGTCGCGCCTATCCCTGAGATTTCCTGCTATTCAGGAACTTCAGGTCTTCCTTCGAAAGCTCCGCTCCCTCCAGCAAATCCGGACGGTTCTTCAATGTCTTCTCGAGCGCCCGCTCGCGCCGCCAGCGGCGAATCTGGTCGTGGTTGCCGCCCGCAAGCACCTCCGGCACGGCCAGCCCGCGGAACTCCGCCGGGCGCGTGTAGTGCGGATAATCCAGCAGACCGCCCGCGCCGTGCGTCGAACGCGGAGGCCCAGCGCTGTCCTGCGAAAAATCCTCGTCCGCTGCGCCAAAGCTCTCATATTCGCTCGATGCTTCATTGCCCAGGACGCCCGGCAGCAGCCGCATGGTTGCGTCGACAATAACCGCCGCTCCCAGCTCACCACCCGAAAGAATGTAGTCGCCGATGGAAAGCTCGCGGTCGCACGCCAGCTCGTTTACGCGCTCGTCCACGCCCTCGTACCTTCCGCAGATCAGCACTACGCGTTCCTGCGCAGATAGCTCTCTCGCCATGCTCTGCGTAAATCTTGCGCCCTGTGCCGAGAGCAGAATCACCGATTCGCGCGCCGTGTCGCGGATGCCCTTCGAAGCCACGCCGAGTGACTCGACGGCTTCGATCAGCGGTTCCGGTTTGAGTACCATGCCCTCACCGCCGCCGAAAGGGCGGTCGTCCACAGTGCGGTGACGGTCGTGGGTAAATCCGCGCAGGTCGTGCAGCCCGACATCGACCAGCCCGTTGGCGATCGCGCGCTTGACTATGCCGTGATCAAAAATGCCGCCGAAGAACTCAGGGAAGATGGTAATGATGTCGAAGCGCATGGGGTCGTTACTCGTCACCGCGCGAGTCATCCAGCGCGCGACGCTCTTCCTTTGTTATGGGCGCGTTGATTTCGAGCAGGCCCGCCGGAAGCCGCATCTCAATCCGTTTCCCCGCAAGATCCATCCTAACCAGATAAGCCTTCGCGAAGGGAATCAGCGCCTCGCTCCCATCCGGAGACTTCACCGCGAGTAGTCCGGCCTCGCGATCCACATCTGTAACCACTCCAACAGTTACGGGTGTGCCGCTCAAGTCGACCACTTCGCAGCCGATCAAATCGCCGATATAGACGGAGTCATCGCGGAGCGCAGCCCGTTCGTTCGCTGGAATGGCCACCAGCAGTCCGCGCAATGTATCTGCATCATGGATGGAGTCGATCCCGGCGAACTTGAGCACCACGCGGCCCTTATGCAGCCAGTGGTTTTCCAGCGCAATTTCGCGCGCACCACCTTCGCCGGTTTCCGATGAGACCAGGAAGAGCCGCTTGCGATCGGCAAAGCGCTCAGGAAAGTCAGTTAGGATGTCAGCCAGAATCTCGCCGTGCCGTCCCTGCGGACGAACGAGCCTTGCAAGAAGCGTCCAGGGCTCGTCTGCCTGCGTTGCGGACGTCATGGTTTAGTCAGGATGCGCATCCAGGGGCCCATGCTTGTCTTCTTCCAGAATGTCAAGCGTGTAGCGATGACGGTACTTCATGCTCACCGCTCCCAGAATGGTTCGCATCGACCGCGCTGTGCGGCCCTGCTTACCAATGACTTTGCCGACATCCGTTGGTGCAACGCGTAGCCGGAGTACCGTGTTCTCCGCGCGTTTCACCGCTTCAACGATAACAGCATTCGGCTCGTCGACCAGGGCGCGGGCGATTTCAGTCACCAGCTCCTGCATATCGTCAGGCCGTTCTTCGTGGGTCATTACCTTTACCCCCCTTGAGGACGTGGGTGTTTCGCTCTCGGGCTCGCTCATATTATCAGTATCTCAGGGCGGAAAACAGGGGTATCCACCGTTCTGTTACTGGGAAATAAGTAACATTACCGGCCCGAAGATAGCGATCAAAGGGATGGGGAAGGGGTATTCCCGGCGTAAAGCATTGTCTGGATTAAGCTGCGGCTGGCGCGGGCTGCTTCGCCATGAGCTTCGCCACCCGGTCGGAGAGTTGCGCTCCCTGGCTGGTCCAGTAATCAATGCGCTCCCGCTTCAGATCGACCGAGGCCGGGTTGGTCCGCGGATTGTATGTGCCTACCACCTCGACGGAACGGCCATTGCGGGCGCGCTCTTTTTCAATCACCACAACGCGGTAATAGGGCTGTTTGCGCGCGCCAAAACGCGCGAGACGAATCATTAACACAGAGGAAATCCTTTCAAAAGTGCTCCGTTCAGTATAGCTGAAAAGGGGTCAAAGCAGAGCACTTCTGCAGGATGCATTTACAAAGAATCCCTCTCAGGCCGGGAACAGAAACTTGAGCGCGGGCCGTACGCGCTCGGCCCATGCTGCCTCATCGTGCAGGCCGCCCGGTATCTGCCGGTAGCTGAGGTCGATGCCCGGCCTCCAGCCTTTCGCTCGCAGCCGGCGTTCCAGCAACTCGGTGTCCGCGATCGCCCGCTCCCCTTCAGCGTCGCCCACGTCCAGCCATATGCGCGGCCTCGTGGGCAGCCAGTGGGCGGCCTCGCTGACGAGGCTTAGTATCACGCGGTGGTTCCACCATACCGACGGCGAGAGAACCGCCAGCTTGCCGAAAATATCTGCATATTTCAAACCAAGATAAAGCGTAGCCAGCGCACCCAGCGACGAGCCGCCCAGCCCGGTGTTTCTTATCCCCGGCCTTGCCCGATAGCGGGTGGAGATAAACGGCATCAATTCGTCCGTCAGCATTCGTCCATACTTGTCCGCTTCGCCGCCGCCCATCTTCCAGTCGCGCGTGGGCGTATATTCGGCCAGCCGCCGCTCCCCGGCGTTGGCGATACCCACAATCATGAGCGGCTCGACCTCGCCAGACTCGATGGCTGCATCCGCCGATTCAGCCATCCGCCAGGTGCGCCCCTTCACAAACGCATTTTCTGCGTCAAAAAGGTTCTGCCCATCATGCATGTAAAGAACGGCATAGTTGCGGTCCGCATCCTCTTCATAGCCGGGAGGCAGATAGACCGTCACGTCCCGGGTATCCGGCAGAAAGCGGCTGCGAAACTGCCGATGCACGCGCAGCCGGGAAGGCCGCTCTCCCGGATTAGTCTGCACTGTAGCTTGCAATACGCCTCGCTCGCATCAGGAAGTGAATGCTTCCTGAATCATCCTTGGATGCACCCTGTAACAGTAGCAAAGCGCCTGCGGCATCGGCGACCGCAAGGCACAGGGTGTGAGCAGGAAAGTGCGCGGCGAAGGCACAGCTCAATAGCAGGCGCTCTGAAAGAAAAATGCGGGCTTAGATCGCGCGCACCAGACGCACCGGCAGGAAAATCAGCGCGGCCACCAGCTCCAGTGCGCCTTCCACCGCAATGCCTACCAGCCGGAACGGCAGCAGGAACAGCCACACCAGCGGATAAAGCACCAGCGCCAGCAAGGCCAGCGGCCAGCAGAAGACAAACAGCACGCACCAGAGTAGGAATTTGAGCATCGATGCTTCTCCCGATGATCGTCTATACGAATCCTGGCCCACGCCGGTTCCACACCCGTAAGCGCCTCAGTGAGGCTTAAACGTCTTGCCCGTCTCAATCAACGTCTTCAGCCGTGACAGGATCCGCGGCCAGCCATCCAGGCACGGGGCATAGCCCGCATCGTCTCCCGCCCACTGGTCATGTGTCACAGAGACGCGCGTCGCCTCCGTCTCCGGCGCCAGCTCAAGCGTCACGCGGGAGAACTGACTCGAGCCGCCCATCGCAAACTTGTACTGCAAAAATTTCGGCGGATCAACGCGAATCACTTCGCCGCGAACATAAGCCGTCCGCTTGCCGTCCACGCCGGTCCCGACCCACTGCATCACCCCGCCGGGCTTCAGGTCGGCCTCAAGTTCTGATCCCATAAAAATTATGCGGTTGGATTCAGGCGAAACAAAACCCTCCCACACCTTCTCCGAAGGTGCCGCGAAATAAAAGACAAAATGCATCGGAGCTTGCTCTGTCATAACCATCTCCTTCCATTCTCAGGTTGAACTACAAACCCCACGACCGAAGGGAGCGGCCAAACAAGCCAGCTCGCCGATGGTGCCGAAGGCGCATGTGCCCGTGCGGACAGCACCGCCGAAGGCGTGTGTCTGGACGGCTAGTCCTTCTCGTCCGCCGATGGTCCATAAATCGCCGGAACGCTCGCGCCGAGCAGCCGCATGTAGACCGTCAATTGGCCGCGATGATGCGCCAGATGGCTGAATGTGTCGGTGATCACCTCATGCCGCGGCTGCTCCAGGAGCACTTGACCTCCCATGACCAGCCGCCAGGGCTTCATCAAGTGCTCTTCGGTCGTTCCCGTCAGTGCCTTGCGGGCGCTGGCAACGTTTTCTTCCAGTAACCGGAGCAGGCCCGCTCGCGTCGTCACCGGCTTGGTCCGAAACTTCTCGCTGGCGGGATCGTCAAAATTCAGCTCGTCGCGCTCGATCATTAGTACCAGCCATCCCGGCATGGTGGCCGAGAGTGACGCCAGTTTGCCCAGTTCCATGGATTTCTCATGAGGTTTCCAATCGGAACGCCCTTCGGGCACTCGATCGACTGCTTTGCGCGAGGCCGCAGCCTCACGATCCAGTTGCGCCAGAAATAGCTCTTTTAGTTCCATAACGTCTCCTCTCCGTCAGGCTTTTCGCCTCGATTTCAAGACTATGGCGTGATATATGACATCTGCTGTCATAATTAAAAAGAAAAGATAGAAATATGCGAACCTCGGGAAAAACCCTCCGATGAAGGCCGACCGTCTACTCTCCGCGCTGCTGCTCCTGCAGGCGCATGGCCGTCTCACCGGGCGCGAGCTCTCCGAGCGGCTCGAGGTCTCCGAGCGCACCATCCATCGCGATATGGAATCGCTGAGTGCCACGGGCATTCCCATCTCCGCGCTGCGCGGTGCGCAGGGCGGCTGGCAGCTTGAGAAAGGCTGGCGCACCCAGGTTCCAGGAATGGACGCGGCGGAACTGAATGCCTTGCTGATGGCGCAGCCCCGCGCTCTCGGCGATCCCCGCCTCGCTGCCGCAGCCGAGCGGGCATTTCAGAAGCTGATGGCCTCGCTCTCTGGCCCCATGCGTGTCCGCGCCGAGGCCATTCGCGAGCGTCTCTATGTGGATACCAGCGACTGGCGTCCGTCCAACGAAGATCTCTCTCTGCTTGCCCATCTTCAGGACGCGGTCGCGCGCGATGTCAAAATTACCTTCGAGTACACGCGTGCCGACGGCCAGAGCGGCCCGCGAACGGTCGATCCGCTCGGGCTGGTAGCCAAGGGCGCAAACTGGTATCTGGTCGCTCGCACGCCGAATGGATTGCGCACCTACCGCATTTCGCGCATAAAATCCCTGACCCCGCTGGCCACTCCCTGCCGGCGCCCTGCGCACTTCGACCTGGCTACGTTTTGGAAGAAATCGACCGCGGAATTGGAGCGGCAGCGCCGGCACTATGAGGCCACGCTACTGCTCAATGCGCATGCGGCACGGCGAATCACGGAGTGGTGGGCTGTCTTGCCCGCGGAAGATGGCCCTCCCGCGCCCCAGGGCTGGCTCAAACTGCGGATCAGGTTCGACAGCGAGGAGCAGGCCCGTTTTGTCGCGCTGGGCTTTGGTCCGGGCGCGCAGGTCGTTGCTCCTGCCGGCCTGCGCGAGCGGGTCCTCGCCGACGCTCGCGCCGTTTCTGCACGTGACGACATCTAGTTTTGCTTCATGGCGGAGCTCAGGCAATCGCGTTTTCGGAATGCAGTAAATCGAAACCGCAATCGCAAAGCCAACGCGGCCAACAGGGAGCGGTGACTCCCTATCTTGCAGAAAGGCGCATCATTTCCGAAAATGCCGTATGGTGGCGTTAAAGCCGTTATTGCTCGCGGAAGAGGGGAGTCACGTTGAAGAAAATCGGCGTTTTGTTTGGATTGGAAAACACCTTCCCCGGGGCGCTGGTCGAGCGCATCAACTCCAAGAACGTTGACGGGGTCGTCGCGGAGTTTGTCCAGACCGGCAGCGTAGCGCTCAACAAGCCGCCCGCCTATGCCGTCATCGTGGACCGCATCTCGCACGATATTCCGTTCTATCGCGCATTCCTGAAGCACACCGCGCTCTGGGGAACGGCGATCATCAACAATCCCTTCTGGTGGTCGGCCGACGACAAATTTTTTAACTACTCGCTGGCCGCCAAGCTCGGCGTTGCCGTTCCGCCCACGGTCATCCTGCCCCACAAGAATCTGCCCAACAGCGCCACCGATCGCACCATGCGCAACCTCGAATACCCGCTCAACTGGGATGCCGTCTTCAGCTACATCGGCTTTCCGTCATTTCTCAAACCCATCGATGGAGGCGGATGGCGCGACGTGCACCATGTCCGTAACCGCGACGAGTTTTTCCGCGCCTACGATCAGAGCCGCGATCTGTGCATGGTTCTGCAGCGCGCCGTGAACTTTACGGAATACTTCCGCTGCTTCGTGGTGGGGCGCGAGAAGGTCCGCATCATGGCCTACGATCCGCGCCGTCCTCACCAGGACCGCTACCTGCACGATCCGCCGAAATCAAACCGCAGGCTGCTGAAGCGCGTGAAGGCCGATGCGCAGACCCTGTGTAAAGCGTTGGGATACGACCTCAATACCGTCGAGTTCGCGGTTGAGGATGGCGTTCCTTACGCCATCGACTTCATGAATCCCGTACCCGAGGCCGACCTGCAGTCGCTCGGCGCGGAGAGCTTTGAGTGGATCATTGAGGCGGTCGCAAATCTCGCCATCAGGAAGGCCAAAGCCGCGTTGCACGCGCCGGCTCTGAAAGGAGAAAGCTTTCTGAGGGGCCCGGCGGAGACGAAATCCAGAGTCCGGCGCGTCCCGCGGACACCATCTCGAAAAAAGCCCGCACGGCCGGAAACGGCGCAATCTACACATTGAAAGTTGGCTCGACCTCCGCCTTCATCCGGGGAGGGAAGGCGGAGATCCGGTCTTTGCGGATATATATCAGGTTTAAGCGGTCGCGGCGTCCGCCGGACGCGACTTCTTCCGCGAGAACCGGCCGAGCAGCGTTTGCAGAATCACATAGAGAGCCGGAATAAAGAACAGATTCAGCACGGTCGAAACGAGCATGCCGCCTACAATCGTGGTTCCAACTGACCTGCGGCCCAACGCTCCGGCGCCGGTGGCAACGTAAAGCGGCATCACGCCGAGAATGAACGCAAATGAGGTCATGAGGATCGGGCGAAGCCGGAGCTCCGCTGCCTCAATCGCAGCGTCCACAATAGACTTGCCGCGCTCGCGAATCTGCTCGGCAAACTCGACAATCAGAATGGAGTTTTTCGCCGAGAGGCCGATGAGCATCACTAATCCGATTTGGCAGTACACGTCATTGGCCATGCCGCGCATGGTAACCGCACCCAGAGCGCCGAGAACCGCCATCGGGACGGCCAGAAGAATGATGAAGGGCAGAGCAAAGCTCTCATACAGCGCCGAAAGCGTAAGGTAGACCACGAGAATTCCCAGCCCGAAGATGAGAATCGCCTTGCCGCTCGATTCGATCTCTTCGAGTGACAATCCGGTCCAGGAGTATTGCATGCCTTGGATCATGAACTTCTTCGCCAGGTTCTGCATCGCCGTCAGCCCAACGCTCGAGCTGATGCCCGGCGCGGCTGAGCCGTCGATTTCCGCCGACCGGAACAGGTTGTAGTGCGAAATCACCTGCGGCGCCGACGACTGTTGGATCGTCACAAGGTTGTCCAGCGAGATCATCTGCCCGGAGTCCGAGCGCACGTAGAACTTTCGCAGATCGTTCGGCGTCATGCGCGCCGGCAAGTCAGCCTGCACGTAAACGCGATACGACCGGTTGTTGAAGTCAAAATCGTTCACATACTGCGAGCCCATAAAAACCCCCAGCGTCGAGCTGATCTGGCTGAGCGGAACGTCCATGGCCTTGGCCTTCTCGCGGTCAATCGAAACCAGCAGCTGCGGGTCGTTCGATGTGTAGCTCGTGTAGAGCCCGGTCAGATCCTTGTCCTGCCGGCTTGCACCCACAATTTCGTGCGCCACGCGGTCCAGATCGCCGAGCGTATTGCGGCCTGTGTCCTGTAGCTCAAACTGGAATCCGCCGAATGAGCCGATGCCCTGAATCGCCGGGGGCTGGAAGAGGGCGACAATTCCGCCGGGCACGGCAAACATCTTCGGCGCAAGCGCCTGCGCGATGGCTGCGGCCGAATGCCCGGGGCCTTCCTTCGTGCGCCAGTCAACGGCCTTCAAAGGAATAAAAATTAACCCGTAATTCGACGAACTTCCGCCGCTCAGGCTGAAGCCCATGACGGCAAAGGTGCCGTAAACATCGTTATCCTGCCGGATGATATTCACCGCCCGTTGCGCCACCTGGCTTGTATAGCTAAGAGACGCGCCCGGTGGCGCCTGCACGATGCACATCAGATAATTCTGATCCTCCGACGGCACAAATGCTGTCGGAACGTGCGTGTAGAGATAGACCGTCGACGCAAGTCCGGCGATGAACACCAGCAGCACAACATAGCGAAAACGCAGCACATGATGCGTAACCCGCCCGTAGATCTGCGTGGTCTTATGGATCGTTCGGTCGATCAGCCCAAAGAGCCCGTGCTTTACCGTTTCGCCGCGCAGAAAGAGCGCAGCCAGCGCCGGGGAGAGGGTGAGGGCATTGAAAGCCGAAATGGCAATGGCAAACGCAATGGTTAAGGCGAATTGCCGGTACAGAATGCCCGTCGTTCCCGGAAAAAATGACACCGGCACGAACACGGAGATAAGTACGAGCGAAGTCGCAACTACCGCGCTGGTCACCTCGGACATGGCCACGGATGTGGCCGTGTGCGGATCGGAGTGTTCAGCGCTGATATGCCGCTGCACATTTTCAATCACCACGATGGCGTCGTCGACCACAAGGCCGGTGGCCAGCGTAATCCCGAACATCGTGAGCGAATTGATGGAGAACCCGAAAATCTTGATAAAGGCGAAGGTCCCGACCAGCGAAACAGGAATGGTGATCGCCGGAATGATCGTTGCGCGCCAGTCGAGCAGGAACAGAAAGATGACGATGATGACGATAATGATCGCTTCGCCGAGCGTCTGAACCACCTCGCGAATTGAGTCGCCGATGACCGTGGTTGTGTCGAAGGGAACGACATAAGTCAGATCGGGTGGAAAGGTCTGTGCGAGGCGGTCCAGCTCGGCCTTGGCGTCGCGGTCCACCTGCAGAGCGTTCGCATTGCTCAACTGCTGGACGCCGATGCCGATCGCATCCTGGCCGTCGAAGCGCAGATCGGTGGAATAGGTTTCCGCCCCAAGCTCGGCGCGGCCTACATCCTTGAGCTGCACAATGCCGGCAGACGTGTTCTTAAGAATGATGTTGTCGAACTGCGTTGGGTCGGAAAGTCGCCCCACTACGCGAATTGGAATCTGATACGCCTGGTTCGGATCGGAGGGAGGCTGTCCGACCTGGCCGGCCGGGATTTCGACGTTCTGCTCTGCAAGGGCATTCGTAACGTCAACCGCGGTCAGGCCGCGCGCCGCCAGCTTTGCCGGATCCAGCCAGATGCGCATGGCATACTTGCGCTCGCCAAAGATGACCACGTCGCCGACGCCGTGAATGCGCTTGAGCGCGTCCTTCACATAAACATCAACGTAGTTGCTGATGAACAGGTCGGAATAGCTTTTGTGCGGGGAAATAAATGCCGCCGCGAAAACAAAGTTCGAATTGGCCTTGGTAATCGTGATGCCGGTGTTGTTCACTGCCGCCGGCAGCCTGCCCTGTGCTGAGGCTACGCGGTTCTGCACGTCGACAGCCGCGATGTTCAGGTCGTAGCCGGTCTGGAAGGTGGTGGTGATCGTGCTGGTGCCGTCGTTCGAGCTGGTCGATGAGATGTAGCGCATCCCCTCAACGCCGTTAATCTGCTCTTCCAGAGGGATGGTCACCGCCGATTCCACCACCTGCGCGTTCGCGCCGATATAGTTGCTGCTGACCGTTACCTGCGGCGGAGCCAGCGCCGGATACAGCGAGATCGGCAATGTAGGAATAACCACCGCGCCCGCAAGAACAATCAGCAGCGCGCATACTGTCGCGAAAACCGGTCGGTGAATAAAAAAGTCAACCAAGAGGAGCCTGCCTGTCTTTTATCTATCCTGATCGTGAAGGGTTTGGTGCTGGTTGCAGCGCGCTAACCCAGCGGTTGCACGGGCATCTTATCGGCCAGGAACTGCGTTCCGGAGACAATCACCTTGTCGCCGTTCTGCAATCCGCCCAGTATCGCGTAGTCATTGCCGATCGGGTCGCCAAGCTGGACGGCAACCTGATGAGCAAAGTAATGGCCGCCCTGGCCCACCACGGTGTACACGAACGCCTGTCCGCCCAGCCGGGTAATCGCAAGCACGGGAACCACAGGTGTGGGAGCCGTGCTCCAGATAACGCGCGCCTTCACGAGTTGCTGGTTCCGGACAATGGCCTGCTCCGAATGCACCGGAGCCTTCACCAGAATGCCCTGTAATCCGTTGTCCACCTGGGGCGAAATGAAGTCGATCGCCGTCTTCTCGATCAGCTGCTCGTTGTTATTCAGAATCTGCACCGGCAGTCCCATGTGAATCTGCGAAGCCAGTTCCGCCGGGACATAGATATAGGCTTCCAGGTCGCGGTTTTCATCGACCGTGGTCAGCAAAGTCGATGAAGAGACGTAGTCGCCCAGGTGCACCGGAATATCCCCCACGATCCCATCAAAGGGTGCGCGGATTTTGTAGTAGCCCAGCTCTTTCTCCTGTGTCACCAGCAACGCCTGAGCCGATTCATAATTGGCCTTCGCGCTGGCGTAGGCCTGCTCCGCCTGGTCGAGCGCGTCGCGGCTGGTCACGCCTGCGGCAAACAACTTGCGCTGGCGCTCGATCTCCGTCTGGTTATATTTGTAGACGGCCAGCATTTGCTGGACCGTCGCCGCCTGTGACTGCACGGTCGCTTCCTGCTTCGACGGATCGATCTGCATCAACAGCTGACCGGCCTTCACACGATCGCCCGAGTGCACCAGGATGGCGGTAAGATTGCCGTCCACCTGGGGATTGAGCGTCGCTGAACGCCGCGATTTAATCGTCGCCACATACTCATCCGAGCGCGGAACCGGTTGCGACGCGACAGTCAGCGTCTGCACCGGTAGTGCCTGAAAGGCGGGGCCTGTTGCAGGGGCCGCTTTTTGGCAGGCGGTCAGGCCCAGGCAAAGCAGGAGTGGCAGCGACGAGAGGGATATGCGTAACGGTCTCTTCAAAAGGGAATCCTCAATAATGGTTCACTCCGGTCACTGCCGGGTTTAAATTTGCCGTCACAGAGACTTACCGGCGACGGCGATGCAATATGGATTCAATCGAATCCCGAACGCTTCACGAAATCTTCGCTTATGTGAGAAATTTTACGGTGCGTCGACGATTTTGCCTGTCCTGAAATACGGAAAACGGAACAATTCAGTTCCGGCCAACGAATCCATTCGGTCCTGGCCATCGGAACAATTTATTTCCGACCCTCTAAATGGCTCGTTCATACTCACGACCGGAACCACCGAAGGCCGACTGGAACCAGAAGGCCCGGATCTCTTTGACACCGGCAACTCCAATTGATAGATTCAGATTGGCCCTTCACGTCAGGCGCGTGCATCTTTCCGCGCCGGCACTGCGTCCCCGTCGTCTAGCCCGGCCCAGGACACCGCCCTTTCACGGCGATAACACGGGTTCAAATCCCGTCGGGGACGCCATAGAATTCAGCAATATACCTCTATCTTTTGATTCGCGGCTGATTTCCGGGACGCTGTGGTGACTAACCGCGGTCCATCGGCGCACTTTTTACTTGGAAGCGAGGGCCGGCCGAGTGGACAATTGAGGGTATGAAGAGGAGGGAGGCTGAGAGATGTCTTGGCTGAGCGATTTAAAACGCGCGGCCCGGAAGTTTCCCGAGCTGGATCAGCCACGTGCCGAACGGCGAGCCGCGTCCGGGCTGGCGGCCAGTTACGGGCTCGACTCCACCTCCACGTCCGCAGGCATCAAGGACATCAGCGCCACCGGCATCTACCTGGTCACTGAAAAGCGCCTCCGCACCGGCGAATTGATTACCCTCACGCTGCAGGAGGAAAGTGAGTCGGAGAACGGCTCCGAACTCCAGGTTTCCGTGCACGCGCGAGTCGCCCGGCAGGGAGAGGACGGCATCGGGCTATCGTTTGTTCTCCCCCCCGGACTGGATACCGACCTCTGGGGAGTGCTCGTACGGAACATCGTCGTTCTCACCGATCAAGCTCAAATCTCGCAAATGTTCCGCACCCTCCGGACCATCCTCTTCCTGTGCCGCATCTGTCAGTCCGGGGCTGAGGAAGGGATTATTCTGCTGGGCGGACAACTCGACTCGGACCACACTGACACCGTTGTCAAGATCGCTCTGGCCGCCGAAAATCTGCTCGCCTCGGAGCCTGACGCCGAACGCATGCGAGCCCATCCCAAGCTGGTGGCAAGCATCCTGAAAGAAGGGTCCTGGAGCCTCGATGAGGTGATCATGCAACTATGGACGGGGCTTCTCGTCTCATCCTGCACCGTTGATGCGCCGGACGACTCCAATCACGTGTTTGTCGACTTGCTCATCCACATGACGCCCAACCAGACGAAAATCTTCGTTCACGGATGCGAGCGGGCTCTGGCCTCTGAGACAGGAGATGAGAATTCCCCCTCCGCTTCGGTTGTTCTCAACACGAAGGAGATGGTTACTCTCACCGAGCAGCACGACCTCAGCAGGAATGCGGCTGATGTTGCCAATTTGTTCTATTTGGGAGTGATTCGGAAGCTCTTCGATTTCACCTCCTATCGTGATGTCGAGAGCTTCGATATCACCCCCACCAGCCTGGGCCTCGAACTCTTCAAGCACTGCCACGGCGATCGCGGAAAGATCGAGCCGCATCTTGTCGAAGCAGCCAGCGCTCATTTGCTCAACTTCATTTCTCCCCCTCAGCGCCAGTTCAATATTTTTGTGGATGAGATCGAGGACAGCACGAACCCTCACGATGCGCCTTATTATCAAATTGCAATTGCACCTTCAGAACTCACAAATAGTGCAATGGCAACGAAACTGTATTTCTCAAGAGAAGACTTCATTGCGGACCTGCAGCAGAGGCTTGGATACGCAGATCGAGCTATAGAAGGATTCTTTGCCCGCTCGGAGCGGCATGGTACGTTGGTGAACCATCTTTTGAGCCAAGAGGACGCCCTGTATTTTGGCTGGCATCCGGACTGCGACAAACGCTGATTGAAGCTTGATATAGAAGTTCACGGCCGCCGGCAGGATACGCGCCCGATAAAATATGCCGGGCCAATACGGCAATCGACCGTTAGAATGCGGACTTGCAAAGAGCCAGTCCTCGGATGACGGATAGGGGCTCGACAATCGCCGGAAGATTTAGGCGAAGCGGGTTCGTTTATGGAGAAGCCAGCCACACCCAAAAAGCAGCACAAGCAGA
>Ga0335072_10002521_pt1 | contig 28357 bp, 31 predicted proteins | sample Lox_Sample_21_FD_206725 | JGI IMG/M metagenome (GOLD analysis project Ga0335072, IMG submission 206725) | Soil microbial communities from Loxahatchee National Wildlife Refuge, Florida, United States - Lox_Sample_2.1 | ecosystem: Environmental > Terrestrial > Soil > Wetlands | place: USA... | reverse complement strand
GGCGTGATCTCGAGTGGTTCCGAAAACACTGTCGAAAGCATCTTGTCTCTCGTCTCGATCGCTCGGACGTCATGATACTGTTCGCTGCCGGCCGTGAAGAAGGACTGAACCAAAAGACAATCAACAGAGTACACGGACCGCATCAGCGGGGTAAAGGCTCGCAGGCCAGGGCTCGATGAACTGATGCGGGATGCCCGCCGCGGTAAGTTCGATGTTGTCCTGGTCTGGGCCTGCGATCGCATCGCCCGCTCAACCCGGCACCTGCTCGAAATCCTGGACGCGCTCAACCACCTGAACATCGAGTTCGTCAGCTTCCGGGAAAATATCGACACGTCCGGCCCTCTGGGCCGGGCCATCGTCGTCATCATCGGTGCGATCGCGGAGCTTGAACGCAACTTGATCATCGAGCGGGTGCGCGCCGGCATGCGGCGGGCCAGGCTCGAAGGCCGGCACATCGGCCGGCAGCCCATCGCCGTCGATCGCGAGGCTATCCACCGCGAGCGCTGTCAGGGGCAGAGCCTGCGCAAGATCGCCAAAGGCCATCGCATCTCGACGGCTACCGTCCGGCGCGTCCTAGCCGGCGCGTCCTGGCCGGCCAGCCTCCGGAGGAGCAGGTCGCATGATCGAAAACTCCGCAGACTTCCTGCCTATATGGATGCTGTTCTCGGCCGCCTTCGGCTTCCTCGTCGGCGATGCCTTCGGAGACAGTGTCCGCCACCGCAAGTGCCTCGAACAAGCCAACGACGATCTCCGCGACCGGCTCGATGAGGCCCACTCCGGAGGAGAGGCAATCTCCCGGCAGCTCAAGCAGCAGCGCGGCATCCTCAACGACATCCACAAGCAAGTGACGGCTGTGACAAAAGGCCTCCAGAAACGCCCTTCCTAAACCCCACAAAATCAATGGCCGGATCTCCCCGATCCGGCCGTAACAAAACGTATAGGTTAAAAAACAACCTCGCAAATGACTACCAGCCGGCATACCAGCGCTAATCCGTCTCAATGTGTGAGTTATCGATAATGCGTAAATCGACCTGATTTCCGCCTGTGCCAAAGTGTCAGGCGCGCCCCGGCAGGAGCACCAAGTCGGCCGCTTCCTCAGCATCTTTGAGGAGAGTCTTACGCGGCATCCCCATCTGCGCGCGCATGGTCAGCCCACGTGCTAAATCAGTGACTTGGGTTGCACGCGCGGCTACGGGAAAGTCGGATGGGATTTCTCCAGCGCTGATCCCGTCCCGGAAACGGCGCTCCACCAGCGCCGCGCCGCCAGTGGCCGCGTTCTGCAGGAACCGCTGAACCTCAGCGTCATTCACAAGCGGCGCAACGCAAATCAGAAGGCAGCCACGGGCGGACCCTTTCTCGGTCGCACTTTCAACGTTGTACCTCAGAAAGCCCGCGATCGAGTCGCGAAGACCTTGTGGCGAAAGGAGTGCTTTGGCTGCGAGAGCGCCCTTCCGTTCTGCGTACGCCCTGAGGACGCGCAAGAAGATCGCCCGCTTGTCCCCGAAGACGGCATACAGGCTCGGCCGTCCCACACCCATCCCGGCGACGAGATCGTCGATCGTCACGCCGTCGTAGCCTTTCGACCAGAACACCTGAGTCGCTTTTTCCAGCGCCCCCGTCTCGTCGAAGCTGCGCGGTCGTCCCCGCGGCCTAGCCGTTTTTTGAATCATTTAGTTCAAAACTCCTTGACACTCTCCATTCTACCAATATAGAACTAAATAGTTCGTAAATCTCAAGCTGATTTCTGGCCTCACGACTTGACCTTCACCTTTCATCATGGAGACGCCCATGGAACATTCGATCGCTCTCCTCACCGGCACTACCGCCGGGCTCGGTTATGCGGCAGCCTGCACTCCTGCCAGAGAGGGCTGCCGCATGATTACTGCGGCGGGCGTCGAGGCTTCTTAGGACCAGTTCATCGGCATCATCAACTGACTGTCGAATTGCTTCATTCCGCAAGTAACTAACAACCTAAGAAGGAGAAGAAATGAACGAAATTGTCCTAATAACCGGAGCAAATGCTGGGCTCGGGAAAGAGACCGCCCGACAGTTAGCTTTGAAAAAAGAAACAAGAAAGGTCATTCTCTTTTGCAGAAATCGCGCGAGAGCAGAGGCGGCAAAAAAAGACCTTGAGGCGAAAACGGGGAAAAAGGTTTTTGAAATTGTTATTGGTGATGTTACGGATGCAGATTCCGTAAGGAAAGCGGTCGAGGAGATAAAGGAACCGACTGATGCAGTCGTTTTAAATGCAGGTGGAGTCATTGGAAAAACGGCTGCGAACTCTACGCCTTCCGGCATGAATCAATTAGCTGCCACGAATATTTTGGGCAATGTGATCCTGGTGGAGGAATTGATCAAACGGGACAAGCTAAGGAAAGTAGTTCTAGCAGTCAGTGCGGAGGCTGTTCCGGGCGTAAAGATGCTCGGAGTAAAACGAGTTTCAATGAAGACTTCTTCTGTAGATGAGTTTGCTGCTGTTCTTGATGGATCATATTTCGGTAAGAAGTTCGTGGCATTGCAAGCATACGCATATGTCAAGTATGCAGAAACCATGTGGACGTTATCCATGGCAAGAAAATATCCCAAGCTCAAGTTTATCGTTGTGAGCCCAGGGAATACAAAGGGAACTCAGGCGCCAGATAGTCTTCCCCCTCCGATGCGATTTATGTTGAAGCGTGTGATGATGCCTATCGTCTTCCCCTTGATGGGCGGAATGGTGCATACGCTGGACATCGGTGCAAAACGCTTCGTAGATGCTATTTCGGATGAGCGGTATAAAAGCGGTGCGTTTTATGCCAGTAAAGAGGGTAAGTTGTCAGGCGAGATGGTGGACCAGAGCACCTTCTTTACCGATTTGAAGAACACTTCATTTCAAGATAACGCCTGCGAGGCAATTCACCGTTTCACACATTAGGCGCTCGGAACCGAGCCTCTGGACAATTCTCCGCCTCGGCTCAAGGGAAGCTGACGGCCCAATTAGGAGGGAGCGCCACCCACGCCACCATGATCGCGCGAGCCAAGGTCTCCGGTATCGACTTCTCTTAGTCCGCATCCTGCAACGCAAACTCCTGAAGGAGCGCTGATCGGTGCACCACTGGATGCAAACACCACTTCCATAACTTGGAATTATGACCGCAAAACGAACAACAACCATTCACAAGGAGAATAAGTATGAAACGGTACCAAGACAAAAAAGTGGTAATCATCGGCGGCACGAGCGGCATGGGGCTCGCTACGGCGAAGATGCTCCTTGAGGGGGGGGCGCGCGTTCTGGTAACGGGTCGCTCGAGGGAGGGCTTGGAATCGGCGCAGAAAGAGCTTGGAAAAGACGCCATTGTGGTTTCGAGCGACGCTCGGTCGTTGACAGACCTCGACGCCCTGGCCATTCGGGTGATGGCCGAATTTGGCACCGGCACATTCGACCTGCTCTTCGTCAACGCCGGGTTCAGCATTCCAGCGCCTCTCGATAACGTGACCGAGGCCATCTTCGACGAGATGTTCAACCTGAACTCCAAAGGACCGTTTTTCGCAGTCCAGAAGCTCGCGCCGCTGATCAACCGGGGAGGTGCTGTCGTCCTCACGACCTCCGTTGCTAACGTCAAGGGGCTGCCCGGCCAATCCACATACGGCGCCGCCAAGGCTGCGCTACGATCCCTCGCTCGGACGCTCGCCACTGAGTTGGTTCCTCGCGAGATTCGCGTCAACGCAGTGACGCCAGGTCCCATCGACACGCCGATCCTCGACAAAGTATTTCCTGATAAAGACGTGGTCGCCCAGGTTAGGGAGAAAACGATCGGCATGATTCCCATGAAGCGCTTCGGGACGTCGGAGGAAATTGCGAAAGCGGTCCTTTTCCTCGCGTTCGACGCGACCTTCACTACTGGAGCTGAAATTCCGATCGATGGGGGCTGGTCGCAGCTCTAAGGCGATGGGTCCTCCAGGAAGGTGCTGGCATAGAGGACGGTCTTCAATGACTCGCAGTACCAGTGCGCACTTGATGCATACAGTAGGTAGTAGCGGCGGCTCGGTCGTCGCCACTGCTCGCTCAGGGCAAGTAGTCCAAGACTGTTCGGTGTAGCGCAACCCACGGAGGGAACAATGAAAGCGATGAAACAGATTTTGGTAGCGGTGACTGTAGTCGTCACCTCCGCGATGACACCGGAAGTGAGAGCGCAGCAGGGCGTCGAGAAGGCTGATCAAGGAACGCTGGTAGCTCCGGCCGAGGCGCTAAATTCGCTACTGGATATAACCGAGAGCCAGATGCTAAGTCTGGTAAAGGCATTCCCCGCCGATAAGTATGGCTTTGCGCCCAGCGCGGCGATTTTTGCACCTGGACAACAAACTGCTTTCGCGGGTGTCCGCACTTTCGGGGCATTGGTCATTCACGTCGCGCAGGCCAACTACGCTTTGGGTTCGCACCTAAGTGGAGTAAAGCCCGATATTGATCTAACCCTACTTCCTAAGTTGATGCACAAAGATGAGATTGTTGCAGCCCTCGAGGACTCCTTCGCTTTTGATCACCAGGCGATAGGGACGATTACGAATGCAAACGCCTTTGAAGATGTAGGTGGTCGAACTCCGTCGGGAGCTACCATCCCGTCTACGCGCTCCACACAGGCCGCATACATCGCGGTGCATGCTTCCGATGAGTACGGGCAGATGGTGGAGTATCTCCGCATGAACGGTATGACTCCTCCATCCAGTGCTGCTCCTGCTCCGCCGAAGAAGTAGGCAAGTGTCGCAAGCACCATGCGCAATGGAGTGCCCCCAACGCTTCTTCACTATGGCCGCAAGCCAAGCAGGAGAAACGACGAGAGGTGAAGCCTGGCTGAGAAGGTTATCGTCGTTACGAATGTGTGGTCAGGTCCTGGGCTTGCGGCTGCCATTCTACTTTCTCGCCGTGGTTTCAAGGTCTTCGGCACGGTCGACGAGTACGTTTCGACGACGGAAGAGCTTCCGTTCACACAAATCCGACTGAAACGAGGTGATACCGAGGCCGTCAGAGACACTGTAGCGACGGTTCTTGGCATCGCAGGGTGGGTCGATGCTCTCGTAAATATAGCCGAGACGCACACAATCGGCGCGTTGGAGGAGCTGAGCGAGGAGCAGACGAATCGACATTTCGCGGATAGTTTCTTTGATGTGCTTCGATTGACCTACGCGGTCATTCCGTTCATGCGGGCACGCGGCACAGGGCGAGTGGTCAATCTGGTTTCTCCGTTCGGCACCTCTCCGGCTCCATTTATGGGGATGTATGCGGCCTCTCACGCGGCGCTGGAAAGCTGGTCACAGAGCCTCAACAGAGAGTTGGAAGGGACTGGGGTTCACGTAACGGCAGTGATGCGAGGGCTTATTAGGCGTTTAGGCAATGAAATCCGCTTGCCGGAGCGGCCTTTGCGGCGGTATGACCAGGGCTCTGCCAAGACGCTTGTTGCGCTTGCATCGGGTTCCGAGAGATGGATCGGCGATGAAATATTGGCCGAAGTCATTGAGCGCGCGATAACAGATACGAACCCGAAGACGGTCTATCGCACAGGCTTCGAACTGAGAGTGCTTTCTGCGGCTCTCCGTCTTGCACCTCGATTACTCCAATTGCTCTTCAAGCCGAGATTCTGAAATTGCCACAGTTAAACAGGCCGACCTCAGAATTTCACAGCTGCGACCAGAACGCGGCTAAAGCGCTAAATGCTTTGCGGTCCTGAGACCTCGATTCTCTGGGCATGGATCCAGTGGTTCTCGGGTGCCAACAAAGACGCGACCGTCGGCCCTATGTCGTCCGCAACTCCCGCTCCGCTCACCGACCGAAAATGATTGATTCTGCATTCTAGCTATTTGCTTGACGCCACCAGGCACAACGGTTTGTGGTTTAACCAGTTTCGCGCACGGAACTGGCTCAATATGGAGGGGGGCCGAGGAACCGGGCCTGATCGGGCGGCTGGCCGTGAACAAGGCGATCATCGGCGTAGCCGTCGAAGAGGTGTTGGGCGCGCGAGGAGTCCGTTTGGAACAGACGAAGCTGTGCTGGCCAAACTCAGATCAAGTGATTCAGGCGATCTGCTTGCCGGCGTCAGGGCCTACCGACTGATCGAAGACTGCTTCGACGGTGATGTTTACCACATGATGTACCGGCGGAAGACCCATTGGAGCTGCTTTCATTTGCTCGATCGCCTCATCTAAGAGCGAGCCAAAGTTTATTATCTCTGCCGTTCCTTTGATCTGGTATCCCTTGCCCGATCCCGGGTCTACCACTGTGACCGCAACATTCTTGTTCTCAAGCAGGTTCTTTCCGGTCTTCAGCGAGAACAGGTCGGCGAACCGGACATGATGCTCGTCCAACAACGTGAGGGAGCCTTTGGGAGTCACATTGGGGATACCGTCGCGAGAAGCGGTTGCCACCCATGCTAGTTTGCCTGGTAAGAAATCCTGAACGTGCTTGGGAATACTGACCATGGTCTTCTGTCTCCATATTTCATCGTCCGATCCACTGTTTCGGGGCCGGAGTTGTAAGGGTTGATTGCAGCCGTAAGAGGCCCTGTCGTGGCAACAAACTCTGAGAGTCACTGCCGACGACGACGTGGAGATGCCATCTTACGCACATTCGGCACCGGCCTCTGTCCCTGTGTTGAAACGGCTGCAGCAGGCCATGCTGCGAGACCTGCGGTGATCGCACCGTACAGGTCTTTACGTTTGGCTCCCGATTGAGCTTCGACGGCCAATCCCCAGGCAATGACTGCGATATAGCGGGCGAGCGCATCGGGATCAGCATGTGTTGGAAGTTCGCTGGTACCACGGGCTTGAGCGAACCGTTTGCGAAGTTTGACGGTCAACCCGCTGCGTAGATTGGCGAGCCAAGCGCGAACTGTGTCGTCCTCTGCGCAAGGAAGAGAACTATTGAGAGCGAGACAGCCAGGTGCGTGAGAGGAATCGGTAAGAAAGTCGGCGTAGCCATACAGAAACCTCTCCGCAACACCTCGCACGGTTGGCTCCCGAAGCGCACTCTCAAGAAGTTCTTTCTGACTTTCGTAATATTGCTCGATGACTCTCCGGAAGAGCTTTTCCTTATTTCCAAAGGCAAAATACAAGCTCGGCGCGGTGATGCGCATAGCGCCGGTGAGATCACTGAGCGATGTGCCTTCGTAGCCCTTTCGCCAAAAAAGTTCAGTCGCCGTCTCGATGGCCTTGTCGATGTCGAACTCGCGCGGACGCCCCATAGCTATTCTCCACCATTGTATACCACGCACTACATAATTTTGACACTTTCTGTCCACATACTATATGGTTCACTAGAGAACTGCTGGCACAGACAACGGACCTATTTCGGCGCGATCAACAACAGGCCAACTCGCCACCTTAAGCAACCAGGTTGCGCTGCACGTTAAAGTTCCGATGGTTCTCTCTCCCGTCACAGGGATCGCGGAGACTATGGACTCACCTGTAAATGGGGTACTCCCGAACTGGCGCCAGGTGACGATCGCCGCCGATTGCCTGGCATCCAGAGTCGCTCAACGGCGCTGAAACATCCTTTGATATTCGCCGAGATCCACCCACACTTGCTTAGCCCCATCCCGAAGAGGAAGCCCTGTAACCTATTAGGCGACTTCCGCTTCTAACAGTAACGGAACCAGTTTTCAAGGAGTTTTCTAAGCCTCGCACAGCGGTTTGCTACGGCCTTCAGGCGAACCATCAAATACAACCAGGACAGTTTTTCGTCCCGAACCACAGGAGGGATGGAATGAATCAATTAGGGTTATTGGTAACTTTGCAGGCTCGCCCGGGCAAAGAAGCAGCAGTGGAAGGCTTTCTGAAATCCGCACTTCCGCTCGTAGAAGCTGAAACCGGCACAACCACGTGGTTCGCGTTCAAGGTAGGACCGGCGACGTTTGGGATCTTCGATACGTTCCAAGATGAAGCCGGTAGGACTGCTCACATCAGCGGCGAAGTCGCCAAGGCGCTCTTTGCGCGTGCCGAGGAGTTGTTTGTCTCAGCTCCGCAGATTCAAACGGCCGATATTTTGACGGAGAAACTCTCAAACCGCCGATAGCGACCTTCGGCAAACTCGATGTGCTGTTTGTCAACGCGGGGTTGGGTCGATTCGTCCCATTTGAGGCTGTGACTGAGCAAGGCTACGACGAGATGCTCAACCTGAACGCCAAGGGAAGGGTGATGAGCGTCTACAACCTAGCCTTTCGCGCTGGTATACCACTGGGTGCCTTGAGCCTTGGAAAGTTGATTCCTATCGGCGTTCCAACTGCTATTGCTGGGTTCGGGTTATCTCTCGTGGGTGTAGCCAGCTATTTTCTGATCGTTATGTCGAAAGCGCCGACCTTCCGCCGGCCAGCTAAGTCGGGAGTCCCGTTCTCAACGACGCTATGAATTTCTTGTAATGAGCCAGTTCGAAAGTCTGCTTCGACGCGCGGACCGAAAGTAAGTGGGTCGGATTCTGTTATTGGGTTGGCACATCCTTTGCCATCTCTGACCGTAGCTCCTTCCAAACGCCGAAAGCAGTGAGCAGTCCGAGGAGCAGAACGGAGGCGGGAATCACGGGGGGCTTGATACCAAGAGGGAGAACACTGGCTGGCACCCCTGGCTGCAGATGGACGTAGATCGCCACGGCCATTTGCGTAAAGAGGATCAAACACGCGACCAGCACAATTTGATCTTTACGTTTAGCGGTCAGCGATCTCCAAACCCATGGCAGTAAGAAAAGGACCCCAGTAAGCATTTCCGTTAGTTTGCCCGCGAGAATTGCCTCGTGAGGTAGATGACTTTGTTGGATTTGGACATCGAACCAGCCGCGGATTGGCTCGAAGAATTTCAGGAAGCCAAACATGAACATCAGAATTCCCAGGAAGAGCGACAGGCCTTTGTACAGGCGGTTTGACATCTTCTTTCTCCACTGTTTGAGTTTTGAAATACAAAAAGACAGACATGTCTGTCTCTATCTATTCGCAGTATAGACAGACAACTCTGTCTTCTGTCAAGATGATCCTATGGGAACGCCGAGAAAATCCGACCCCCGGGAACGAATTCTGGAAGTGGCCGACCGCCTGTTTTATGAAGAGGGGGTGCGGGCGACTGGGACTGAGAAGATCATGGCGGTAGCCGAAGTTGCAAAGGCGACGTTTTACCGGCATTTCCCAAGCAAAGATGCCCTCGTTCTGGCGTACCTGGAAAAGCGCGATCGAGGGCTTTGGGATTATCTCGCGCATCCCACACCCCCAAAGGATCTGCGAGAGGCTCTCATCAAATTCGAACAGATGGCCAACTGGCCAGAAATAATTGGCTGCCCGTTCCTTCGTATCGCGTCTGAATTTCCGGACACATCCCACCCTTTCCATTGCCGGGTGATCGAGCATAAGGACAAATTGCGCGATTATCTTGCCCAGTTCTTGGAGCCTGATTTGGCTGATAGAAACGCAGCCGCAGCGGGGATACTTGGTATCATCGATGGCGCTCTTTCCGCCAAGATGGTCTACGGCGGTGCGAAGGAGATTCCGCTCCTCTCGGCCGCCGAGGCAGTCCTGGGAAGCTATCAAAATGCGTGAGTGTACCTGTTGCTTGGCAAGGAGATCTAACAGCGTTCTTGAAGGACCGCGACTGGAACGAATGCCACATCGTCCATGCACTCACATTTCGGTTCTGGTGCTTACTTCCGCAGATGCACCGTTCAAGAGCCCGCAGAGCATGTGAACTCGACCGCCGTTTCGCCCAAAGTGACGCACAGAAAGTCCAAAGCTGATTAAGAGGAAAGAGTATTGCAGATGAACAACCCCACGCTCAAAGAGAACGTGCAACTCGATAGCCGCTCGCAGAATGCTGTGAAAGGCAAGGCATGGGCGATAGGCCTCACAAGCCTGTTCTTTATCTTGCTCCAAAGCGCATGCACAGCCTTCATGGCGCTCAGTGGTCTTCGGCTTTTCATCGGGCTCGGCTCTTTAGCGGCCGCCACAGCCGGTACGAATTTACTCGCCTCCATTCATGGCACGGCGATTCGTATCCCGATGGAGATCGTCGCAATTGTGGGGTCGGTGATCAACCTCTATGCAATATGGCGGGTACGATCGTTGCGCTCCCGGCCCTCTTCTCAGTGGCGAGTTACACCGGTGACTGCCGATAAAAAGCGTGCTGAGTCAATCCAGATTGCCATTGCCATTGTCACCCTGCTGTTGGTGGCGATTGAATGGATGTTCCATATCCATTTGCACCATTCCATCTAGCCTGCATCCCCGCTGGGTGGGCTGGCTTCTTTCACATCTCTTCGGATACAACATGTTGCGAACAGAAGTGCACTCGGGGCGGTGTCTCAAATCCGCCCCGAATAACGTTGAGGGTTTTAATTAGAGCGCGGCAATGCCATTAAAACCGACCGTCTCCGGCAGGCCTTCAATATCCTCGAGTTGGTTCAAAGTACCGTCGGAATTGATGCTAAAAACACCGATGGCCCCGGATCCAGACAGAAGAGTGAACAGGTATTTGCCGTCGCCGCTCACCGTCATATCGAGATTGGCCGCGCCGTCAGGCAGCGTGCCGAGAATCGTTCCTCCAATGGGGGCCAGGGTTCCATTCGTCGCAATCGAGAAGCCGGCTACGGTGAAGGTGCCAGCGTTATCGACGTAGACCCACTTTCCGTTAGGCGTGATGGCGTTCCAGCAGTTGCCATTTCCATCGGTTGGGAGACTTTGACTGATCGCGCTCAGCGTTCCATTGGAATTGATTGTGTACGAGGAAATGCTCGAAGTGTCGGTTCCGTTGTTAGGCTGATTTTCCGAGACGATGAGCTGACCGTTCGGAGTGAAGACTGTGGCAAAGACTCCCGGCGTGACACTCTTGGTCGTCACAACCGTGCCGAGGGTGCCATCGGGATGGATTGGGAATACGTCAATGCTGTTGGAGGCTTTCTCGATAGCCACAAGCCATTGGCCATTGGGGCTCACGGAAATGGACGAAGCGCCAGAGTTGGTTCCCGTCAGAAAGACCTTCGCATTGGGAACTTCATGGAGCCTTCCGAGTCCGTCCGCCTTGAAGACATCCACCGCACCTGCTCCGCCGGCATCAAGAACGTAGACGGTATAGTTGTGTTCGGTCACAGCGATCGGGAATGCGCCTCCGGAAGATTCTTTGTCGACAAGAACAGGAATGCCTCCCAGGAGATGAAAGCTTGAGACGGTTCCACTGGCGGAGTTTACTGCGAAGAGAAGGTTGTGGTCCCCGCTGAGCGTCAACGCTCCCTGGGACTGGAGGGGATCAGTTTTTCCACCGCTTCCGCGCCCGTCAGTAGCAGTGCGAGTCCTGAGCACATACTCTCCGTTGTAGCTACGCTGATACGTGAGTACTTCGTTCTTGGTATTGTCATTGGTCATGACGAATACCGAGGTTCCGTTACCCTGGGGGTTATCGGCTGCATAGGTGGGAGTGGCGATTGCTCCGATAGAGAGCGCAATGGTCAAAAGACCGGGGACTGACTTGAGCATTGTGTTACTCCTTTGATGGACACTGGTTTGCGCGATGAAGTCTTAACGCTCGCAGCGGCGAGCGCCGAAACATTTCAAGACTCCTTGCGCGAGTGTAGGAACTACGAGCGCCACAAAGGTTACAAAAAACAGGTGAGAATTCATTGCTAGAGCGACCAAGAATATTTTCAGAAACTTGCTCACTTCTCGAAGCTGGAAGCGTCTTCGCTTCGCCTCGCACAGAAATACTGCCGATTCGCACACCTGCGTTTCGAGCGCGCTGATCCTGCTTATCACCAGGTCGACATTAGCTCCAGATCGATCCGTGCATGGAGACGTTCGCTAAAGCCTACGGGCAGCTCGAAGACACGGTTATCTGCGGTGAGAATGATGATGTTCCGTGTCGAGTCCAGAATTGCAGAACAGATCTCGCAGTGCTCGAGGTGTTTTTGCACCGTATTCCGAGTCTCCTCGGGTAGTGTGCCATCCAGATATTCGGAGATATGGTTCCAAACGTGTTTGCACTCTATAACCATGGGAGCCACCTCCGCTTCGGCGCTCGATTAATCGCTTTTAGTTGAGGCGCCAGTTCCTTTTGCAACATCATCCGCGCGCGGTGCAGCCGGACCTTCACATTGGAGATGCTGATGCTGAGTGCTTCTGCGGTCTCGTTCACATCCAGCTCTTCGACATCACGCAGAAGAAAGACCTGCTTGTAAATCTCCGGCAGCAATTCGACGGCCTTCTTGATGAGCGTCCGAACCTCTTCTCGCTCCACCGCCTCGGACGGTAACTCTCGCCAGTCGCGAAGGAGCGCGGGCGAAACCGCACCATCTTCGTCAGGAGGCTCGTCGAGGGATTGCATGCGGACCACGCCTTGGCGTCGCAGGCGGTTCCTGGCTTCGTTCAATGTGATGCTGATAAGCCATGTGCTGAACTTGGCGTCACCGCGAAACGTCGATAGATTGCGGAAGGCCTTGATGAAAGCCTCCTGAGCGACGTCTTCCGCATCTGCCTCGTTTTTCATGTACGACAGTGCGATCATGTAGACGCTACGCTCGTGGGGGCGAATCAGCTCATGATAGAAATGCGCTTCCCCGGCGAGGATGGCGGCAATGATCTCTGCCTCCGAGCGAATTGGCACGGTTGATTTCATTCCGGCTCGGCGACCTTCAGTCTCTTCGCAATATAGGTGTCGGCAGCAAAGAATGCCTTTTCGTTAGAGGCGCCGACGTTTTTTTGGTTACAACGAATTGTTTTGTAACCGTTCCCAGACCGGCCCGTCAGATCAGGGTCATCAGGCTGGAGGTAACACCATGCAGCTTCGCAGCATGTTCGCCGTTTCACTTTCCTTGTTTCAGGTCCATCCCCTGTTGACCGCAGCTCAGTCATCAGGCCCGGCGGCTGACAAGCCGTCTCCGGTTGCAATCGTCGAACTTTTCACCTCCGAGGGCTGCTCGAGCTGTCCTCCCGCCGATGCGCTCCTGCGACAGATTCATATGAAGCAGGCGCCCACGGGACAACTCATCGTAGGGATCAGCGAGCATGTCACCTACTGGAATAGCCTCGGCTGGAAAGATCCTTACTCCTCTCCGGTCTTTACCGACAGGCAAAGCGCGTATGCTTCGCGGCTCTCACCGGAGGGGCCCTATACTCCGCAGATGGTCTTGAATGGCAGGGATCAGTTCGTCGGCAGCGACGGCGGGGCTCTTGAGCGCGCGCTCCGTGACGATGCAAAGCGCACGCACTCCGATCTGCGGATCCTAACCTCGACGCTTTCAGCGGATGGCGTCGATGTGAAGTTTACCCTCTCAGCGCAAACGTCCAAGCCCCTGGATGTTGTCGCGGTCCTCACCGATGATGCTGACCGCTCGAATGTTCTGCGGGGAGAAAACTCGGGCAGACTCCTGCAGCATGTATCGGTCGCCCGAACTCTGACCAAGGTCGCCACGGTGGCGGGAGACACTGAGAAATCCATCCATCTACCGCTTCCGGAGGGCTTTCAAGTGGCTGCCGGCCTGGGACACCATCTTGTCCTTTTCGTGCAGGAAGCGCATCAGGGGGCGATTCTTGGAGCTGCAACGGCGTCTCTCTGAGGTACCCACGCAGATCGTGTAACCTTTCCGGAGTTCCTTTGTCTCATGGACATCTTTGCAGGGAGCGCCCATATGCAGATCTATAGCTTCAATCGATTTCAGAAGCTGTTTCGCGTTTTTGTGGCTCTATCCGCATTGTTCTTCGCGACCGCTGTGTTTGCCGAAACCCCTGCCGTCGGCACCAAGGCCCCCGACTTTACCCTTTCGACCCCTACCGGTAAAACCGTAAAGATGTCGAAGGAACTGCATGGGCACAACTTGGTGCTGGTTGTGCTGCGAGGCTTCCCAGGCTATCAATGCCCGTACTGTGTTAAACAGGTTCACGATTTCGTCGTGCATGCAGCCGATTTTGCGGCGAAGAACGTAAACATTCTCCTCGTCTATCCCGGACCTCCGGCAGACCTGGATCAGCACGCAAAAGACTTTCTTGCGATGCAGTCGGAGTTGCCCGCCAATATCGTCCTCGTCATCGATCCGGATTACACCATGACTAATGCGTACGGCCTGCGTTGGGATGCCCCTCAGGAGACGGCCTATCCGTCGACATTCATTCTCGACAAAAATCGGATAGTTCTTTTTGAGAAGATCAGTCACAGTCACGGGGATCGTTTGTCCGCGCAGGATGCCCTCGACCACCTCGCGACGAAGTAATCGTTCTCGGGCTGCGTCCGGGCCCCGGCGCAGCCTCTCTTTGCTTTTCGTTCTCCAGGTCATGTCATCCGAACCCTGCGCCACCATCTTCCGTCGTTTCTTCTGCTCCTCATGCTCTCTGTTTCCGCCATGGCGCGCGTTCTGCCCAAATTGCTCACCCCGCGGTGTCGTGCTCGACGTCATCCGTCATGGTGGATCATAGAGGGAGTTTCTTTATTGGAGTTCTAACCTGATGCGGGAGCAAAGTTTCACTGAAATTCACGACGTTGTTCAATTTGTATTGGAAATCGACAAGCTCAAGAGTGTGCTCCGCAAAGTGAAGCCCCTTGGAGAGAACCGCTACGAGAATACCGCGGAGCATAGCTGGCAGATCGCCGTCTTCGCGCTGTCCCTTGCCAGGACCCTTGAGCTTTCTGTGGACGCAGAGCGCGTTGTTGCCATGTTGCTTGTCCATGATATCGGGGAGATCGACGCTGGAGACAAGTTCGTCTTTGCTCAGGATGGGTGGGAAGAACGCAAAGCGGCGGAATTACGCGCAGTGGAGCGGATCTTTTCCCTTGCACCCGAGACGATTGCAAAGCACCTCCTCGATCTGTGGAAGGAGTTCGACGCCGGCGAGACGAAGGATGCACGGTTCGCAAGAGCAATCGATCGATGTATGCCCGTCCTTCTCAACCTCTCGAATGGCGGCGGAAGCTGGCTTGAGAATGGGATAGCCTACGAGCGGGTATGCACTCGGGTCGGTCCCGAGATAGAAGCGGGATGCCCTGAGCTCTGGAACTACATGAAGCGGCAACTGGAAACGGCAAGACAGAAAGGCTTCTTCGCCGAACCTCAAGGCTGAGGAAGCGATGGCATTGAGATTCAATCATTGGTGACCAATTTGCAGAACTCCACCACTCGCAGCATCCGCGTCGCAATAGCTCAACATTCCCCTGTGTATCACGATAAGGCCTTAAGTCTCGTCAAAGCCCTCGATCTTATTCGCGATGCGGCACGTCAAGGGGCGACTCTTGTCGCTTTCGGGGAGACCTGGTTTCCCGGATATCCGGTTTGGCTGGATGTCTGTCCCACCGCTGCCCTGTGGAATCATGAACCGACAAAACGGGTCTTCGCCGAGCTTCGCGAGAATAGTATTTCAGTCGCAGGAGCCGAGGTAGAAGCCTTGGCAGCCGCGGCACGCGATTGCAAGATCGGGGTGGTGATCGGGATTAATGAACGCGTAGAACAAGGACCGGGACAGAAGACGCTCTACAACAGCTTATTGACCTTGACTCCGGATGGACGGTTAGCCAATCATCATCCCAAACTCATACCAACGTTCACCGAGCGTCTTGTCTGGGGACCTGGCGATGGCAGTGGTTTAGCGTCTGTCCCCATCGGAGAAGCGCGCGTTGGGGGTCTGATCTGCTGGGAACATTGGATGCCCCTGGCGCGGATGGCCATGCACCAAGCTGGAGAGGACATCCACGTCGCCGTGTGGCCCACGGCGAACGACGTTGCCCAACTAGCAAGCAGACACTATGCGTTTGAAGGGCGATGTTTCGTGTTGGCCGTTGGCCTGATGATGCCGACGCAAGATATTCCCAGCGTCCTTTCGCATCAGGTTCACGGGCCATGGGTCGAGCGCGGCGGCAGCGCTATCATCGGGCCAGATGCGAACTACATCGTCGAGCCGATCTATGATCGCGAACAGCTTATTATGGCTGATCTAGATCTCTCCGTGATTGATCGGGAATGCATGAATCTCGATGTCTCGGGCCACTATGCTCGACCGGATGTCTTTACCTTTTCCCACGCAGTGATAAATCAGCGCTGAAGAACCAGTAAATCACCGTGGGGTAATGGCTACGGTCCCTTGACCTTCTTCGCTAAAGCATCCATATCGGGAAGCGAGGTCGCGTCACTGTGCATTACGACAGCGTTCTCGCCAAGTTCAGCCTGGGCCTCCTTGATGGTTGCAGAGGTGCGCCCGGTCACGATCACGCGGGCACCTTCCTCGATGAATAATTTGGCAGTCGCCAAGCCGATACCGGTGTTCCGCCTCTGATGAGTGCCGATTTTCCTTTGAATCGATCCATGTTGTCTCCTTGTGTTTATCCCTTCTGAAGCATTACGAACGTGAGAGCGAATTAATTGCAGTCGTGCATTGTTCTCCGGCAGCGCTTGGTCTGCATGGACCATTTATAGTTTCTGCGTTAAGGAGTTCGCCACATCAAGCGCCCTCGCCCCAATCCTGGCACCGAGTCGGTATGCCGTTTCATTTACCGCCGAGATAATGCCCTGTGTCAGCGTGGACTCGCCATCCCCGATACACGCCGAATCCGCGGAGACCGTAGCGGCGGCAATCCCATCCGAATCGAGAAGAGGAAGACATGCAGCGCCCGCGCGATCGGCGCCGAAGCCGGCATCGTTGAAGAAAACAAGGCGTGGCTTGAAGGAACGCGTAAATGGAGCAGCGCTTCTGCCGCCATGACTGCCGCTTGCCACGACCAAACCTGCATCTTCTGGAGTAGCAAATGAGATGGAACCTATGCAGAGAATGCCGTCAACAAAGGCGCGTTCCTCTTCTGGTGCCTCCACCTCTGCGTGGGGCCAGGGGGCAGACTTCAATAGCTCCACTGCTTGTGGGACGGTTTGACCGATCTCTGCGGCACACGTGGCCGCAAGTTTGTTGACGCGACTGATGATCCCCCGGTGGAACATGTCTTCGGCGTCGCCGGCCCGGGCGCTGTCCGTCGCTACGGCCGCCATAGCCATGCCATGCTGGTCCGCCCAAGGCAGACCGCTGACCCCCGCCTCATCCCGGCCGATGCCGCAGTCATGATGTATGGCGGCGCGAACGCCGGCTCTGGCCGAGTAGTACGCCGCGTAAGCCGTGGCATTCGAACCGCCAACAACGACGGCACCGTTTGCTTCAGGAGGAAGCTTTACAACGCTATCGACTACCAGAACAGGAACGTCCATTGAAAGCACGTCAGACCTCCGAAAAACTGTATGTGCTCACGCGAATCGCACCGAGATGGGTACGTCATTCGCGCCAGCAGTTCGCCGCAACTTTTTCGCCTCGCCGACCTCGATGAGGTGGCCGTCTGGATCGCGCATATAACACCGCACCTCGGACTCGTGAACCTTGGGTTCGGTTAGGAACTCCGCCCCCAGACCTTTCCAACGTTCGTAGCATTCCGGAATGTTCGCGACGCGGATGTTCATGAAGCTGCTGACAGCCTCGCCATCCTTCGGAGGCGCGAGATAGACGGCCGGCTTGTCGTCGGTCGGCCCGCCGCCCACATTGTGCGAGGAAAAAGTTCGTAGTTGGTATCTGGCATTCTCGGACCTCCGGAAAACTGTGTGTGTTCGCGCGAATGAGACTGAGATACGTATGGCGCCTCGCTAGCAGTTTTGTAGCTAACACTATACTAGTGAAGCAGGGGGCAAACCCGCAGTGGATCGAGCTAGGCCGCCTTGCGCTCGGCTGCAAGAACGACAAAGAGAATAGTGGAAGGCTTAGTGGAACGGTTATGCCAGCTATGGAACGTTCCGTTAGTCACAAGCAGGTCCCCTGTATTGAGCGAGAGTTCGTGTACCTGACCATCTTCGCCAGGGTATCCGGCGTTCACTTCGCCATCTATCACTATGGCAAGATCGATGCTGTCGGTGCGATGCATCCCGTCACCTTCTTTGCCCGGAACCATTCCTGGGGTGCCCATGTCGACCGAGGCGGTACGCTGAAGCTCCGAGGTTCCCTCTGCCGTCTCTGGGACCAGCGTAAAGAGATCGACCCGAATTCCGCCAAGCGGGCCAAACATCCCCAACGGTTCATATTCGCCCAGAACCTGCTCTGGCGTTAGCGGCAAAGCGGGAACTTTGTCGAATCCCCAAATATTGGTGAGAAAGTCAGCTGTTGCTGTGTCGATGGTATCGATTCGGGTTGCCACGCCTGTCTTGCCATCGGCAGTGATGATTCTCTGGATCTTCATTTGGTTCGCTCCTGATTGGTTGGAATGCTTGGTTTCGGTTAAACAGCGCTTAAGCCACCGTCCACGACTAAATCGATGCCTGTAATGAAACTGGCCTCACTCGATGCCAGAAAGAGCGCTGCCGCTGCGATCTCCTCGGGCCGGCCCATTCTGCCAAGCGGTGTCGCCTTGACGAATTGCGCCTTTCCCGCCTCCGTAGCCTCTTTCGAGCCGAACAAGCCGTCGAGGATCGGTGTTTCAGTGGCGCCTGGACTGAGGACATTCGAGCGAATGCCTCGATCCTTCAGTTCCATGGTCCAGGTGCGAACGAAAGATCGCAGAGCTGCTTTGGTCCCGCTGTATGCGCTTCGGCCTGGGGTAGCCCTCTCCTTACCCGCGGACGTAATGAGGAGGATGGAACCACCGTCGTTCATCAATGGCAGCGCCTTCTGGACGGTGAAGAATGCTCCGCGCGCATTCGTATCGAAGGTCTGATCGAAAAACTCAGGTGTTGCGGTTGCGATTGGGCCCATTCCGACGAAGCCCGCATTTGCGACAACGACATCGATTTTCCGCACCTCAGAAGAGACAACCGAATAGAGTCGATCCAAATCCTCCAGCTTTGAAACGTCGCCCTGAACCGCTGTGACGTTCTTGCCGATCTCGGCCACTGCCTTATCCAACTCCGATTGGCGACGGCTGGTGATGAATACGTAGGCGCCTTCCGACACAAAACGCTTAGCAATGGCGAGTCCGATTCCGCTACTGCCGCCTGTAATGATGGCGACCTTTCCCTGTAGTGCAGGCATATTGTGCCCTCCTGTGGCATCGACGCGGTTGTATAGCGAAAGCTATACAAAATTGACAACACCTCAGATCGTACTATAGTGGGCGTTACAGTACAAGGGCGGGACGACGCTACGCCGAGGACGCGGGAATCGGCTGTTCCCCATTCACCAGCCGTCGCCTAAAAGGGAGAGAGTGGAATGAGTAAAGAACAAGGTGCTGGATTCTACCGATTCAAGGCTGGAGAGTTCGACGTGGCATCCGTCAGCGACGGATTTCTCCAGTTTGATAATCCCAAGACCATGATCGCGGCAAGTGCCACCGATAAAGAGTTCCAAGCTTTTATGGAGAGCAAGTTTCTGCCTTTAACAACGGCTTACTTTCAGATCAATTCACTGTATGTAGATACCGGGAGACACAAGGTTCTTATCGACAACGGTATGGGGCCATACCTTGGGCCATCCGGCGGACACCTCCCTGATCATCTACTGAACCTCGGTGTCGTTCCCGAAGATATCGACACCATCATCATCTCTCACGCACATCTGGACCACGTCTTTGGCACACTGGCTCCCGACGGTTCCCGGGTCTTTCCGAACGCTCGCTATGTGATTGGAGAGAAGGAATGGGCCTACTGGATGAATCCAGACATCAAACTCGGAAATCTCCTCCCGGATGAATGGAAGCAAATGATCGTTGAGGGCGCGAAACGTCATCTTGGCGGAATCAAGGAGCGGGTCGAATTCGTGAAGCCCGGCCAAGAAGTCGTGACCGGCATTGCCGCGGTGGAAGCGTTCGGCCACACGCCCGGTATGCTCGCCTTCAATATTTGTTCCGGGTCGGAGAGGCTCTTCTACTCTGCGGATGCGCTGCATCATTTCGCGCTCAGCGTCGTGCATCCCGAGTGGCATGTCGGATTCGATAACGACCAGGAATTGGGAGCCTACACAAGGCTACGAGTGCTCAATCAGGTAGTTGCTGAAAGATCGTTAGTCTTGGTGCCTCATTTTCCGTTCCCAGGACTCGGCCACATCACCCAACAGGGGCAAGTACGCAGCTGGGAACCGACAGTTTGGCACTGGTAACGGGCTTCGATCTGTCTCGCTGAGCCGGCAAAGGAGGGTATGAACATGCACAACCTGGTAGTAAGCTGTTCGGTGGTTGCCTATCTCGCAGCGAATGTATATGCCATCGTGAAGGTACGAGTCTTTGAGTTAGCTCGTTCGCGCAAGCATCTCATGCTCTACGGCGTTCCCTTCATATTATGGGGCTCTGTCATCCTGTTGGGATGCTGGCTCATGGAGATTATGCGCCGATTCGACGAATGGGCTGCCTAAAAGCCCATTGAGCGATGACTTATTCTGCGGACAAAGCTCCGAACAAGATAGCTGAGATCCGGGGCGCATTGTCAGTTCTGGATACGAGCAGCGTTGCCAAGTGTTCTCGACTGGCGACTTCAGCCCAACTCACACATTGAGACGGATTAGCGCTGGTATGCCGGCTGGTAGTCATTTGCGAGGTTGTTTTTTAACCTATACGTTGTGAAACATCGCATGCGCCACCAAATCGCAGCTCGACGATGAAGCACTCCTGAGGAAGTCATAACGAGTCAATTGTGAGTGATCAGTTTTCCGAACAGCCGGTTTTACATCCAGGTGGATCGAGATCCGCTCTTCCAACCAGGCTAGGAAAATGCGAACAGAGCGATCGTAATGTGTCATTTTGGGAAGGTCAACTCGGCGCCGTATAGATCGTGGTCGCCGCGCGTCACATCGAACAAAGGTGAATCATCGGGCGTAAGCCCCAACAGAACGCAGCGAAAGGCGCTTTTTTCCAGCTCCATCCTGCAATCGGCGACCCGCGTGGTCGCCTGTGTCTGCGGAATGTACCGATAAACCGGCTCATCCTCTTCGAGAACCTTCTGGAAATAGAGAGCGTGGCCATCGTGTGACCATATAGGAAATCCCAAAATGCCGTGAGCTATTTGCCGCCATTGATTTGTGACCATATCGAGAACAAAAACACCCGGATCATTGTCGTCGTAAGCTGAGAGGTACCGGCCATCTCGGGACCAATGAGGAAAGAAACGACCTACTGAATCGGCGACCATTTTCTCGCGTCTGGTTGCGAGATCGACGATAAAGAGCGCCCTCTGCTCTGGATGGCCTGCAAGATCGTGGACAACTACAACGCTCTTGCCATCTGGGGACCAATCCACGTCGTACGAGCGTTGATTGGACAAGAGCAATGTCGGTGCCCCCCCGCTCGCCGGAACCAGGAACACATTCGAAGGATTTCCTGCTTCACTGATGTTCACTGCGATTTGCGACCCATCTGGCGACCATCGAGGAAAATTGGCACGATAACCGGGAAGACTCAACGGAAGTCTGGTTGTGCCATCCGCAGCTGCTTTCCACAGCGTGCCGTTGTTCACATCGACGTAAACCACCCACTTTCCGTCGGGACTGTAATCCGGCTGGCTGAAGCCCTCCCCCGCAACTGGCGCCAGCTCATTGTTTTTCAGATTGAGCCGCACGATTTGCGACCTGTTTCTTCCGGCATAGAAGAGAACACTTTTGCCCAGAGGTGTGACGTGTGCGCCCCATGCACCTGTCGGCAGGTCCGTAAGCTGCACCGGATTGCGCCGGGTGCGCCGCAATCCGAATCCAGGCTCGCGGAAGATCCATAGATTCGGGCGAAGGTTGGTGATAGCGGTGAACACAAAAAAATGGCCATCCGGAGTCCACTCGCCACAACACTGTTCTTCGCCGGGAGACTGCTCGGGAGAAAGCACTCGGTGGAGCTGAGAGCCGTCGCTCCGCAGTTCCCAAATCGTGTTGTGCCCTTTATCATCGGCGCTGAATCGCAGGCGAGTCCCGTCCGGTGACCAAGTCAACCAATTCGGCGGGCCTGGCAGAACCGCAAACAGTCGGGCTCCTGTGTCGTCGGCGCCGACAATCCACAACTCGTGCTCTTTTGCGTAGAGGATGTGATGACCATCCGGCATCCAAACAGCTTCTCCTGACTCAATATTTCCCAGTCGGACTGGACTTCCACCTTGTACCGGCATCAGCCAAAGAGAGGACGTCGATCCACGAAAGGTAAATCGACCCAACAGAAAAGTCGTGTGGTCGGGCGAGATATCCATCACCCGCGTGTTTTCGCCTACACCCGGCACTAACTGAGGAACACCGCCGTTGAGCGAAGTCTCCATAAGGTTCCAGTGGGCGCCAGCACGTTCGATATAAAAAACTCTCCCGCCATCGGTGACTGGCTTGACGAGAAAATCAATGCTGCCATTGGTGGTGAGTTGCGATACTCGAATCGCCCGCAACTCGGGAGCCGGTGAGAACCACCAGTCGGCCGTAACTCCCGTGCAGGCCAGAAGCGCAGCCGCACAGGCGTAGACCACCCATCGCCACCTTGGCGTCGTGGCCGTAGCAATCAATTTGTGGGCGGGATCAATGCCGGCTTCATCAATCGATGCCTCAAACTCGCCGACTCGAGATAACTCCCCGTCTGCAGAGTTGAGGCCGCCATCGAATCCGTAGACAGAATCCAGCTGCGAGGGGCTCAGCGATTGGGCGCGATCGGTTGCATCAACGATCAACATGCCATTCGATCCCTGAGTCTCCCCTGTTGCAGGAACCATGCTGATGTCGTGCGCCGACAGTTCGCCGGGGTGGGGTTGAATCGTGCTCACGGCGATGATCAGCCGGTATCCGCGGCCGCGCTCGGTTTCGATATAGCGGGGAGATTGAGGATCGTCGCCAAGGACTTCGCGCAGTTTGCGCACGGCGGTATTCAGGCCGTCTTCAAAAGCGACGAACGTGTCCTGAGACCAAAGGCGCTCGTGCAAGTCGGCACGGCTGACGAGCTCGCCAGGCCGCTGAGCCAGCGCCATGAGCACAAGAAGCGGCTTTTCCTGAAGCCGCACGCGGCGGCCATTGCGGCGCAGCTCGAGCGACTTGAAGTACAACTCAAAGGGCCCAAAGCGGCAACCTGCAGCTGAAGCTGAAGAAGCCATAGTTACACCGTTGGGGATGCAGCTCGCGCAAATCGAGCTTTCCGGGGTGCGCCAAGCATATCACAACCTTGGCCTCGTCTAACTCAAGAATCCGCATAACTCCAGCGCTATCTGCACAGTGGCTGTACAGATAGAGTTCAGAAAGACGTCAGGCAGCGTCCATTGACGCGGCCCATAAATCACGCTAGGTTTTGGACCACATTGCGCCCCATTCCGAGGTTTGTACCGCGCCCAGATTAGGAACTAGGAGTAGTGGGTTGCTGATCACCCTTGCAGCAGCGGCTCCTGGGACGAGCGATGAAAAGATCGCCACGCAATAGGAGTGCGCAGTGAACCGCATGCCGGCGGACACCCGCGCTGAAACGACGAGTGAAGGAGACCCAGCCATGAAGCTTGGATCGAGTGTTGTGCATGCAAGGATCAACGATCTCGGAGGAATCGCGCCGACTCTCCTTCTGGTGGTTTGCGGATTGTTTGCGGGTGCGGCCTTTGCGCAGACGAATGCCGAATCGGCGCAAGCTATTCCGTCCGCCAAGGCTCAGCGAACCGCAGTCGGTTCAGAGGGAGGCGTCCCGAACGCGAAGAGCGCCACACCGACGCCTGAACAGAAACTAGGATCCTCAGAAACAACCGCTAAGGGGACGCACGAAGGAATCCAGGTGCACGGGTACTGGACGATTGAAGTGCGCAACCCAGATGGGACTGTTACCGCTCATCGCGAGTTTGAGAATGCCGTCCGCGCTGCCGGACAAGACTACCTGGAATCTTTGCTCACGGGACAGGCCGTGCCCGGTGGAATGGCGATCGCCTTGAACGGCGCAGACATAACAGCTGAACTAGGATTCTGTGGGTTCGAGCAATGTGATTGGACCGGGCCCTTCCCGCAATTTACTGATCCCGGCCCCTGCCTGTCCTTCGCCTATAACGCTGGGGATCCTACGGATTCCAATAACAATCCAATTCAGACCGGTGGGCCCAGCGCAGGAACGACATGCTTGATCGTCCCTCCAGTGTCATCTGGTCCAGTAAGTTGGCTAGCTTCCCTTTGCATCGGTCAATCGTCTTCGAGTTGCGGCACAAACCTCTCTACACAAGGCCTGAATGGAACTGGGCTTGGGCAGCCCGTCGCGAGCCCCTTTTTGCCACTAACTCTTAGCGGAAGCATCACGGTCGCGAGCACGGGAGTGAATCCAGGCACTGTGAACGATGTGGAGACACTCTTTGTAACTTGCCCCTCTCCAAGCTTGGCACCATCAGCCTGCGAGAACTTGTGGAAAAACTCTAATGATATTTCGGCTCTTACTGGGCCACAATCGGAGATTCCAGGTACTTTGCTTTATGTATTTACGATGAAGACCCTGGACGGCCAAAACGGCGATCCCGCACCGGTTCCCTACCAACTAGGTCAGACCATCGCCGTAACGGTCCAGATCAGCTTCCAGTAACTCCCGGCTCTAAGACCGACCGACGAGGTGGAAGCTGCTCATGACCTGCCAAGCAAAATACGAGCGCCGAATTCAGCCATTCCACAGGCTCACACTCTCGCTGCTCGTGGCGGCTGGCTCGTTTTTCTCGAGTAAAGCTGCACTGGCTCAAGGTTCGGGCGGCTCTGGCCCGCTGCCGCCGCTGCTCTCGCAGGCAGTCAACTTCAAGACGGGACAGAACGGCCCAACTTCGGTTGTGCTCGCCGATGTGAACGGCGATGGCATCCCTGACATGGTGGTGGCCAATCAGTATGGTGGCGGTCCGAACGGCGATAGCCTTGTCAGCGTGTTTCTCGGGAATGGCGATGGCACGTTTCTGCCTCCGGTGAATTATGACTCGGGCGGACCGAACGCGGTCTCAGTGTTCGTGGCAGATGTCAACGCTGACGGCTATCCCGATGTATTCGTCTTGAATCAGGCGGGAGAAGCGAACGGCGACGCATCGGTTGGCGTATTGACGAACGACAAAAACGTCAATGGCACGTTCAACAACGCAGGCCAGACCCCGACAACAACGTACGATGCGGGAGGCACAGACCCCAACACCAACTCGCAGTTGAATCTCATCAACACCGTCCAGGTCCTGACCATCAATGGCAAGCCTGCGATCGTCGTGTCGAATCAGCTTAATCCAAACAGTCCCCACGGAGATGGCTCCATCGGTATCCTGCTGCAAAACGGACAGGGCGGATATGGCCCGGTAACCACGTTCGATTCGGGGGGCGCTGGCTCGAACGTCTTAGCCGTCATGGACGTGAACGGGGATGGACTGCCGGATCTCGTCGTGGCCAACAGTTGCTACAACGCGAGCACCTGTTCGACACAGCAAGGCGGCGTGGCCGTGCTGCTGAACAACGGAGACGGAACCTTCGGGCCAGCGGTGAGCTATCAGACGCCTGGATTCGCCCTGGCGGTGGCTCTGGGTGACCTGAACGGAGACGGAATCCCCGATATCCTCGTGAGTTCAGCCGGCACCGGGGAACTCATCAACAACGGGAAGGGAACCTTCCAAAGTTTTGTGAATCTCGGCAATCCAGGGCAGACAGTTTCCGTCGCCATACAGGACGTGAATGGCGACGGCATCAACGACCTGGTGATCGGCCTTTATGCTTGTGCGACCTGCGATAACGGAAACGATAGCGGCATCGCCGTAGCGCTTGGGGGCGCTAACGGCTCATTTGGGTCCTGGCAGACCTATGACGCCGCAGGCCAGGGAGCGTTCGGTCTCGCCTTTGGCCATTTGATACGCGGCGATACCGCAGTTGGAACTCCCGATATAGTCACGGCGAACTTATGTGATCTAACCGATCCCTATTGTGGCGGCAACGTTGCGGTGTTCCTAAACAACAGCTCTACTATTGCATTGACCAGCACGCTGGCGGGCCCTGCAAGTCCGCCGCTGATCAACACGCAAGCCAGCCCCACACTTACGGTCAACAACCCGGCAAATCTTTCGCTTGGTCCCGGTACGATTACTCTGTTCGACGGTACGACCCAGGTGCAGTCGCTCAGTGTCCCCGTTTTTCCGGGTAGTTCGAGTTTCACTTTCAATTGGACTCCGACTGTCGCCGGAACACACAACCTGGCCGCTGTGTATTCCGCCAACGGAGGAATCAATAGCCTCGGAAAGGCGGTTACGCCCGAAAGCAGCACCGCATTCCTGCAGCAAAACGTAGTAGCTTCGCGAACCCTGGTGGCTATCATACTTACCCCAGCGGATCCGACAATCGTGTCCGGCGCAATCCTGCAGTTTGACGCGGTGGGATGGTACTCTGACGGGACAACAGGCGATGTCACAGCCTCTACCACATGGTCTTCTTCTGCCGCGACTGTCGCAACAATTAACGGACCAGGTGCGGTGCTGGGCGTTGGGCCAGGACAAGCAATCATCAGCGCCAGGGTGGGCGGCATCGGCAGTTCGGCAACGATCGCTGTGACCGCACCCGCCATGGTTCCCGTGATGGCGCCCGTGGCCTACTACTCAACCGCGACGATCGGCTTCGGAAGTGCAAGCGTTGGGTCTATGCAAACCGTCGCCCTAATCAATGCAGGTGAAGATCCGCTTACGCTGAACTCTGCCTCAGTCACTTCCGGCTCGACCAACTTCTCTGTCGCGGTCAGCTCCTGCCCGAATGGTGTTTCTTTTCCGGTGACGATACCGGCAAGGCAAGCCTGCGTTTTCAGGATCACTTACCTCGCTACAACGACAGTCGCGGGGGCGATTACATTTACTGACAACGCCTCGCTCAGCAACCTCACCTCGTCTGGTTCTGGTTCAACGTTTACGCAAACGATCCCGATTAATCCCTCGCAGAGCGGCGACTCCTACGCATCGCCCGAGCCAATCGTCGATGCAGAGACGATCAGCGTGAATGATGAGGTTTTCGTCACACCTCTGGTGTCGGTTGCGGCTCCGGTGGCCGAATACTCGTTTAGTACGCTCGGTTTTGCAAGCCAGGCGACGCAGGTGCTCACGGTATCGAACATCGGGCAGCAAACCCTCGTTATGAGTTCAGTAACGATTTCGGGTTCCGCGTTTACGCTCAGCTCCACGAATTGTTCCACAGGGGCATCGGCAGTTTCGTCAATCAGCTTACCTCCAGGCGGAGCATGCCATCTGACATTCTCCTATACCACTTCGAATGGTCCGCCCACGGGTTTCGTGACATTTCTCGACAACACTTATTTGAGCAACGTCTCCAGCGTCAACGCCGGCTCTGGAAGCTACACGCAAACGATCTCTCTGAGCGGCACGGCCAGTTCCAACATGCCCATCTCTGCGGCATTGCTGGGGATCTCCATAGCTCCCAATCCGGCGACGATCGCCCCAGGCACCAAGCAGCAATTCACCGCGACCGGTACATTCTCTGACGGAACAAATACAGATGTGACGAGCAGCGTCGCATGGTCGTCCTCATCCGCAGCCGTAGCAACCATCAGCAATCAGGCAGGCACGCAAGGGCTGGCAGCCGGAGTGTCCCCCGGTACGACAACCATTACGGCCACATCGGGTTCCATCAGCGCGACCGCCATTCTCAATGTGTCGCTGGTAGACTCCGAGCTCATTGCTGTGACCGATGCGGTCACGGTGGGTGCGAGCCCGCTGATCACGAGCGCAGGCGGCGCCACTTTCGTTATTGGCACGCAGGGATCGTTCGCGGTAACGGCAGTTGGCACGCCTGCGCCCACTTTCACTGAATCGGGAAAGCTTCCAAAAGGAGTTACGTTCTCTTCTGGGGCACTAAGCGGAATCCCTGTGGCAGGAAGCGCTGGCACCTACCCGATTACGATTACAGCGAGCAACGCGACGAACCCGAGCGCTAGCCAAAGTTTCACGCTGAACGTGACGAAAGGTACGCCCTCGATTACATGGTCAACGCCTGCTGCCATCACATACGGAACTGCACTCAGCAGCACTCAGCTTGACGCAACGTCCTCAGAGCCTGGAACGTTTAGCTATTCGCCTGCCATCGGAGCAATTTTGGCCGCTGGTACGCACACGCTGACGGCGACATTCAAGCCAACAAATCCAACCCTCTACACGCCGGTTACCACCACTGTGACGCTGGTAGTGAATCAGGCTCTGTCGACCATGAGTTTGGCGGTTTCCAACGTTTCACCCACGTACGGCCAGCCGGTCACGATCACCGCAACTCTGACCAGCACAGGAGGAGTTCCAAGCGGTGCGGTCAGTTTCTCCTCCGGCGGCGCCGTCATAAGCGGCTGCGGATCCATCGGGATCAGCTCAAGTACGGGAGCGGCCGTTTGCACGACAGCCAAGCTTCCCGCCGGGAGCGACACCGTCACAGCTACATATGCCGGCAATACCAACTACACATCGGCCTCGGCGCAGCTGCAGCAGACTGTCCAGCAGGCAATCTCAGGCTTGTCGCTCTCTTCAAGT
>Ga0335072_10002520_pt1 | contig 28360 bp, 32 predicted proteins | sample Lox_Sample_21_FD_206725 | JGI IMG/M metagenome (GOLD analysis project Ga0335072, IMG submission 206725) | Soil microbial communities from Loxahatchee National Wildlife Refuge, Florida, United States - Lox_Sample_2.1 | ecosystem: Environmental > Terrestrial > Soil > Wetlands | place: USA... | reverse complement strand
GAGCGTGGCGTAGCGGTCCAGGGCGCGGTGCAGTGCCTCCGGCGCGAAGCGGTCGGCCAGTTCCTGGGCGCGCACCCAGTCGTCGATCCGCACGAAGGCATTGTCGGCCATGGTGTAGCCGATGCCGGCGGCGGCGAGCTTGCGTGCCAGCCAGTTGTGGCCGTTGCAGTAGAATTGCAGGCGGAACGGTGCCCAGCTGCCTTAGCACCGCCCGGCCGCACGGCTTCAGAACCCCAGGGCGCGCGGGCTCCTCGCCAGGCAAAACATCCGTGCCGACTCACCGGAATCCTGCCAATCATGCGACCGCCCTGACCAGCCGAGGTTCCCCATGCTCTCTCCAGTCCTGCTCGAGCAAGCCGCGGCCCTCCTCGACGCGTGCCGCAGCCGCGGTATCCGGCTCGCCACCGCGGAAAGCTGCACGGGCGGGCTGATCGCCGCGGCGCTGACCGCGATTGCTGGTTCCTCCGGCGTGTTCGACCGCGGTTTCATCACCTACTCCAACGATGCCAAAGCCGAGCTAACCGGTGTCCCGTCCGAACTGATCGCCCGCCACGGCGCGGTCAGCGAAGCCGTCGCCGGCGCAATGGCCGCGGGTGCCCTGGCCCGGTCGCGTGCCGATATCGCCGTATCGGCCACCGGACTGGCCGGCCCTGGCGGCGGCAGCGCGGACAAGCCAGTGGGGCTGGTCTGGCTCGGCCTGGCGCAACACAATCACCCCGTCAGCGCGGAGCGCCACATCTTTCCCGGCGATCGCACCGCGATCCGTGCTGCCGCCGTCGGGCACGCCCTCAAGATGATCCGTGCGCGGGTCTGAACCCCGATTGCCCAGCGCCAGAGCCGCGAGGCGACCGCCATGGCTGATCCGCCGCCGCTTCCACCGCCGCCCGACGCCGCCGTGCTGCACCAGGCCGCGCTGACCTACCTGGCCCGTTACGCCGCGACCGAGGCCGGCCTGCTGCGCGTCCTGCAACGCCGCATCGAGCGCTGGGTGCATCAGTCGCAGGACGCCGGCGCCGGCCGCGACGCGGTCGCAACCGAGGCCGCCGTGGCCACGGAGGCCGCCCGCGCCGTGGTGGCCCAACTGGCCGCCGCCGGCGCCATCAGCGACACCGCGTTCGCCCAGGCCAGGGTGCGAAGTCTGATGCGGGCGGGACGGTCGCGGCGGGCGATCGGGGCACATCTCGCTGCCAAGGGGGTCGGCGCGGAGACGCAACGGCAGGCGCTCCCGGATGCCGCTTCCGCCGATGAGCTGGCGGCCGCGCTGGTGCTGGCGCGCCGCCGCCGGATCGGGCCGTTCCGCAGCGGAGAACCGCCGGATGCAGCAGGGCACCGGCGCGAACTGGCGATCCTCGCCCGGGCGGGGTTCCCGCAGGACATCGCCAGACAGGCTCTCGCCTTCGATCCGGCGGAGGCAGAGGACCGGGTGATTCAGCTCCGCCGTTGACCGCTGCGTTCGGCTGGCCCCGCCGCCAGTTCTTGACTCGCTGCGCGCCGCCGTTGGCCGCGTTGGCCGCTACCGAAGCGCCGACGCCGACGCCGGCACCACCCAGCATTCCGTCTGCGCCGCGTGCAGGCCGCTACAGAATGACTGCGCCGCCGCGATGTCGCTGAAGCCGCCGGCCCGCAGGCGCCAGACGTGCCGGCCGTTCACGTCCGCGGCGCTGATCGCAGGCTCGTGACCGTCGGTCAGCCCGGGATCATGCCGCCGCAGCCGGCGCCAGGCCGCCACCGCCTGCTTCGCGCTTGCAGCGGCGGCAAGCTGTACCATCGGACGCTCACCGGATCCCGCCGCGCCAGACGATGATGCCTCCTCCGCCGCCTTGGCACTGGCTTTGACCGGGCCGGCGTGGCTCGTCCCGGCTTCTGCCGCTATTTTCTTGCGCCCGATTGGCCGCCGTGCCGGTTCCGTATTCGTCGCGTTGACGACCGCTCGTGCCGTCTTCCCCGGCGCCGGAAGCCGCTTCGCAGCCGCCGTGTTCGCGTCCCCGGTAACCGCCGTCCCAGGCTTTATAGGTGGCACCCCGTGCTGCGACAGCGCGGTTGCCGCCCTCGGCCGGTCACCATCCCGGACCGCCGCCGGCGCCGCGGTCGGAGATGCATCCGTCCCAGGCAGAACGCCGGCCCAGATGTTGCCGGGCTGTGGCAGCAATGGCTGATCCATCATCTCCTGTCCGGTGACGCGCCGCAGCGTCGTTCCGGCGTCGGGATAGCTCTGCGCGATCGAGGACGCGCGTGTCCCGCCGGATTCCCCGGCAACGGCACAGCCGGACAGTACGAGGTAAACCAACAGCAGCACGGTCTGCCGCATCCGCTGACGCTCCGTCCCATCTACACTCAATGATAGCATAGATGGATAATTTCCCAACCATGAAGTTTAACCAGCCGAAACGTCCGCAGCCCCGCAACGGCCGGATCAAGCCACGGGGAAATCGCTTGCTCCTTGCCCGATGCACGAGGCAAGTATCCGTCCATGAGCGCAACCACGATGTCCCAGCAACCGCAGGTCCAGCAGCCAGCGGCCCAGCCGCCGCAGGCGCAACAACCGCCGGCCCAGCAGGCGCCGCAACCCACCATCCCGGGCGGCGAAACCCTGGACCAGGCGCTGACACGGGCCCAGGGCGCCGCGCAGGCCAAACGCCTCAATGAGGCCGCCGGCATCTGCAGCGATGTCCTCGCCGTCGCGCCAGAACATCCGCCGGCTCTGGCCCTGCTCGGCATCATCAGCGCCATGCAGAACGACCCGGAGAAGGGCATCGGCCTGCTCGACCGCGCGATCAAGCTGCGGCCAGGCAATGCGAGTTGGTACGCGCATCTGGGCTCGCTCTGCCGCGCCACGTACCGGATGGACCAGGCGTTGTGGGCCGGCCAGGAATCGATCCGCCTCGATCCCGGCAATGCCGACAACCTGGTGAACCTGTCGCTGATCTTCGTCGATGTGGATGATCGCGAGCGCGCCATCGCCTGCCTGCTGCGCGCGCTGGGCCAGAAGCACGACCACGCCGACGGCCACCTGGCGCTGGCGCAGAACCTGCTGGCGATGGGCGATTTCGCGCCGGGCTGGCTGGAATACGAATGGCGCAACGAAACCGAGGCCGGCAAGAACACCATGCCGAAGATGACCTCGGCGCACTGGAACGGCATGGCCATTCCGAAGGGCCGCATCCTGCTGGTGGGCGACCAGGGCTACGGCGATACCATCCAGTTCGCCCGCTACATCTCGCGCGTCGCCACGATGTGCGACGAGGTGGTGCTCGGGTGTTCCGCCGAGATGGGGCCGATCCTGCAGAACATTCCCGGCGTGAAGCAGTTCTGCCACCGCTGGAACGACGTTCCCGGCCACGCCGCGCATTGTCGCCTGTCCAGCCTGCCCTACCTCTTCCAGACCCGGCCCGACAGCATCCCCGCGCAGGTGCCGTACCTGAAAGCCGATCCGGCCCGCATCGCCGCCTGGAAGGAACGGTTCGACGCGCAGCTTCCCCCCGGCCGGCGCATCGGCCTGGCGTGGACCGGCCGGCCCACCCATCCGAACGACCGCCGCCGCTCCCTGCCGCTGCACCGGCTGCTGCCGATCGCTCGCGCCGCCGCCGGCAACGCCACCTTCGTGTCGCTGCAAAAGCCGATGCCCCCGAACGACCTTCAGGTGATGCCCGAGTTCCGCGGCATGGCCGACATCTCCGCCGATTTGAAGGATTTCGGCGAGACCGCGGCGGTGATCGAGAACCTCGACATGCTGGTGACGGTGGACACCTCGATGGGCCACCTGGCGGGGGCATTGGCGAAGCCGGCCTGGATTATGCTGCCCAAGGCGGCCGACTGGCGCTGGATGCTGGACCGTAGCGACAGCCCCTGGTACCCCACCGTCCGCCTGTTCCGTCAGCGCTTCCCCGGCGCATGGGACGATCTGCTGGGCGAGGTCTCCGCGGCGCTGGCGCAGGAACTGCGGGGCGTCTCGCTGGGCGCTGCCGCCAACTGAGGTTTCGCCCGCCGGTGTCCGCCATCGCGGCGGCAGCGCGGTGGGCTGTGTTGAGGCGCCATTGGAACCGCAGATGAACGCGAATGAACGCAGATAAAATCGTGCCGTACGCTCTATTCGCGTTCATCTGCGGTCAGAATGTTCTTCTGCCGCAGGACCGGCCAACCCTGCTTGACTTGACAAGAATACGTCACTGAATTTAGCAATCCTACCACTTGGCCGGCCACGCACGACATCCGTCGAAAGCAATCCGTCCAGGCAGCCACTACGACCTTCTTCGATCACTTGTGCCAGCCTGCGCCGATCCGGACGGCAATAAAATCATCTCCACTGCCTCATCTGCCTCAGCTTCCTCCCCTGATAATAAGCCAATTGCCCACCCGCTCCTTCGCCGCGGCATTCACGCGACTGAATTCGAATTCCGCAGCGCCTGAACGGCTGGCGGCTGGATTATTGTAAGGGGAGGAAGCGGAGACAGAAGAGGAAGCGGGAGGGTTCATGTTGTGCGACTGGGCGGCAGCCCCGCGTTACGTCAGCGCCAATGGGCGAGGGCAATCCGTCCATGAATCTCTTGATGCGCGCGTATAAATTCATGGATGGCCGCCCTTCGCCGGCGAGGCCGCAAGGGGCGATGCTTGTGGCCCTGCTTCCCGGCGCCTGAGTAAGCGCCGTCCCGGCTTGCAGCCCTGCTACCGCAGGGACTGGAACGCCCGCGAGCGGGCAGCGGGTCAGTATGTCAAACGGTCCCAGTGCAACCGCCCCAGTGCAACCGCCCCAGTGCAACGGCCCCAGTGCAACGGCCCCAGTGCCTGCGAACAGGGCCGGCGGCGGCGCGCAGGCAGCCTATCGCGGCATCTCAGTTTGGCGCCAGCGCCATGCTCGGACGCTTCGGATCATAGCGCCAGCCGGGAATCAGATACTGCATCGCAGCCGCATCATCGCGCGCGGTGCCCGCCAGTGTCTTGTACAATTCGTGGGCCTTCCGCACCTGCTCCATATCGAGCTCGATCCCCAGCCCGGGCCGCGCCGGCACCTTCACTTCCCCGCCCACGATCTGCAACGGTTCCCGTGTCAGGCGCTCGCGCCCCTCCTGCCAGATCCAGTGCGTGTCGATCGCGGTAATGCGGCCGGGCGCCGCGGCTGCGCAGTGAGTGAACATTGCCAGCGACACGTCGAAATGGTTGTTGGAATGCGAGCCCCAGGTCAGGCCCCACGCATCGCACATCTGCGCCACCCGCACGGAGCCCTGCATGGTCCAGAAATGCGGATCGGCCAGCGGGATATCCACCGCCTGCAACAGGATGCTGTGGCCCATCTGGCGCCAGTCGGTGGCCACCATGTTGGTCGCCGTCGGCAGGCCGGTGGCGCGGCGGAACTCGGCCATGATCTCGCGGCCGGAATAGCCCTGTTCCGGCCCGCACGGGTCCTCGGCATAGGCCATCACATCGGTGCGGCCCTTGCATACGGCGATCGCCTCGGCGAGCGACCACGCGCCGTTGGGATCCAGCGTCACGTTCGCCCCGGGATAGCGCTGCTTGATCGCGGCGACGGCGTCCATTTCGATCTCGCCCCGCATCACTCCGCCCTTCAGCTTGAAGTCGCCGAACCCGTACCGCTCGACCGAGGCTTCCGCCAGCCGCACCACCGCCTCGGTGGTCATCGCCGGTTCGTCGCGTAGCCGGTACCAGCCGTCCCGCGCCTGCGGATCGGTGTGATAGGGCAGGGGGGTCAGCGAGCGGTCGCCGACGTAGAACAGGTAGGCCAGCACCCGGACGGAGTCGCGCTGCTGGCCGGTGCCGAGCAGGGCCGCGACCGGCACGCCGAGGAACTGCCCCAACAGATCGAGCAAGGCCGCCTCGATCCCGGTCAACACGTTGTCGGTGCGCAGGTTGATCTCATGCGGCAGGCGCAGGATCGCGGCCTCGGCGTCCGACGTGACCTGGTGTACCGTGGCCTGGTGCGCCGCTGCTTGGTGCGGCCCCTGGCCGCCGCCGGTCAGCATGCCGCGGACGCGGTTCAGTACCGCGTTGTAGTGGCCAAGCTGGCCGCCGAGGACCAGCGGGCGGGTGCGTTCCAGGGTCTGGCGGATGCCTTCGCCGCCCGGGACCTCGCCGACCCCCGTGCGGCCGGCACTGTCCTTCAGCACCACGAGGTTGCGCACGAAGAACGGGCCATGCGCACCGGCCAGGTTCAGCAGCATGCTGTCGCGCCCGGCCACCGGAATGACCTGCATGTCCTCGATGGCGGGTGTGCCGGCGCCTGGAGCTTGCATGCTCATGTTGTCCCTCCTTCCCAGCGAAGTGCCAGGCCGCAGACGCCAAGGCGGTGGGAACGTGAGATGTTCTTTCGGCGCCGGCAAGCGCAACGGAAGCCGCGATATCGTGGGCAGCCGGCCCCCCGCTAGCCGGGCAGCAGGCCCTCGGCTTCGCGCCAGATCCGCTGGACGATGTCGCCCGCGGGCTCGGCGCGCGCCAAAGCAGCGCTCTGGCCCGCCCAGGCCTGCAGGCCATGCAGATTGTTCGCCTTTGCCGCCGCCTCGCGCATCGGCGCGGTGAGGCCACGCTGCACCGGATACGGCGCCGGACCAGGCGCATCGGGCGCCGCCGTCGCGCGCACATAGTCGGTGATGATGCCGCGTCCCAGGCGCCCGGAAAACGCCCGCGTCGCGGTGGTTTGCTCGGGCTCCAGCTCCACCATCGCATCGGCCCAGGCGGGCACGATGGCCGCTTCCGGGCTGCGCAGCAGGCCGGTGCCGATCTGCACCGCACTGGCGCCGAGGGCCAGGGCCGCTGCCACGCCGCGGCCATCGGCGATGCCGCCGGCGGCGATGATCGGCACCGACAGCCTGTCGGCAAATCGCGGCAGCAGAGCGAACAGGCCGGCGCCCTGGCGCTCGGCCGACTGGTTGTCGAAGGCACCGCGATGCCCGCCGGCCTCGATACCCTGGGCGACGATCGCATCCGCACCGGCGGCTTCCGCCGCACGCGCCTCGGCCAGGGTGGTGGCGCAGGCGAACCAGGCGATGCCGCGCGATTTCAGCGCGGCGACCATGTCCGGCGGGAACAGCCCCATGATCGATGACGCAACGTTCGGCGCCGCATCGAGCATGGCCTGGCACTGGGCGGCAAAATCCGGCTGGGTGATGTTGCCGGCCTCGGGCGGCACGGCCGGACCCCATTGCGCCAGGAATGCGCGGAGCGCAGCCTCGTGCGCGGCATCGCGGACCGGCGCGGGATCGGGGATCCAGAGGTTCACCTGGAAGCCGCCGTTGCTGTGCGCGCGAAACTGCGCCGCCCAGTCGGCGATGCCCGCGGGCTGGGTCGCCAGCGCCCCCATGCCGCCCAGGCCACCAGCGTTGGCCACGGCGCTCGCCAGAGCCACGGGGCAGGAGCTGGCCATTGGCGCCATCAGGATCGGCAGCCGGAGGCCAAAACGTTGGCAGAACGCGTGGGCGCGCTGCCGTGGACCGGTGGTCGCTGCGAGCGTTGTCATGGGCGCGAGTTTAGCGGGCGGCATCGCGTGGCTGAAATAGTTTGCCGCGATGGCAGCGATCGGTCCGGGCGATGAGTGCGTTCGGCCGCGACAGTGCCCACGCGAACACAAGTTTTAGCCTTGGCGGCGAGGCGCCTCGATCTCTCCCGTTTCGCGGGCGAGATTTCCGGCCCGTGAAACGGCCTGCGGGCCGGCCGGAGCGAAATATTCGCGGTCGAGCATGCCGGCCAACGTGGCCTGATCCTGCCCCGTCACTTGCGCCGGCACATCACCGAGGAACTCACGGGTGAACGCGTCCAGATCCTCCGCCGCCCGAACCCGGAGACCGAGTGTCGCCAAATCGCCGACCACTGCTCCGGGCATGGGCGTGAAATAGCGGTTGGTGGCGTCGAGGGTGGACGTGTCCGGCACGCGGATGAACACGATGCGCACCGCCGACGGCAGTGCTTCATGGGCAATAAGGGCGGTGCCGGACATCACGCCACACAGCACGCTGGCCGGCGGCCCCGGTACATGCAGGGTGACGAACAGGGGGACCCGGCTTTCCGGTTCGCGCAGGGTGACGTCCATCGAGCGCTGGCGGATCTGCACCTCACCGTCGAGAATCAGACGCCGTCCAAGCAGGTTTTCCGCATAGCGCGCCAGCAGTTTCCCGCGCTCGTTGGGCCACAGGCGCAGCGAGCCGCGGATGATAGAGCCGCGGAAATGCGGTGACCAGGCCAAAGAGTAGGATGCGAAGGCGCCGGCAAGAGTTGCCGTCACACCGAACGGACCGCCGACGCGGGGACCGGTGGCATGCGGGACCGGCGCCTCGGCGGGGTTCAGGACGGTGGCCTGGGCGCCGGTGCAGGCGGTGAGTTCGGCAGCGAAATCATCGAGGGCGCACTCGGCGATCCAGGCGCCGGACTTCGTGCTGCCGATGACAGCGGCGAGATCCGCATAGACCGAGACGGTGCGTGGCAGCGAGCGCCCCTGCATCCATTTGTTGAGCCGCTCGAGCTCGCATTGGGTCGCCGGATTGACCCCGCGGAAGCGGGCGCAGAGCGCCTTGCGGGACTCGCATCCCAGCGCCGCCGCCGCCATGCGTAGTTTCGCGGCCAGCGCCGTCGTCACGTGATCGTCCTCTCCGGCTCCCGAAGGTGCACTGAATAGACCGCGGTGGTGGAATGTCCAGGAAATTCCAGGATGGCCGGACGGAGATTGCGGGAATGCCGCGCGCAACGGATTGCGCCGCGCCGCGGGGGCCGGGAAAAAGGGCGGCATTGCGCAATCGGGGGAGGCTGGCGATGAGCGGTAGCGTTCTGTCGAAGGGTGTCAGCGAAATCGTTTTCAAGAGCGACAACAAGATCGGCGCGGCGATGCGCTTCAACAAGGCCAATCCACTGACGTACACCGACGATTCCCTGGAGCACAACATCGGGACGTGCGCTGCCCTGAGCAGTATCTGGCTGAAGAACATGTACACCTACATCAAGCCGAGCGTGACCAAGCCTAACCAGGGCGAGGCGGCCGTGCGGTTTGCCAAGAACTGGATGACCGTGCTGGATGCCGATGCGTTCAACCGCAAGAATATGACGGATTCCGGCCTTTCGATTACCGCGCGGTATGAATACAACACCCTGATCGAGATGTTCGAAGATATCGCCCGCACGGGTGGGTATTACTATATCGATACAACGCAAGGTCACATCGTGGCGGCGGTGAAGCGCGGGACCGACTGCTTTTTCTATGACTCGAACGTCGCGCTGTACCAGTTCAAGTGGACCGACTTCGCCAAGAAATCGACCGAGAAGCTCAGCGGCGAGGGCTTCGCGGACGACTACTGCATGATCTATGAGGTGACGCTGGGCTGAACGCGGGAAGCACCGTTCGCCTGGTCACACCCACCGGCGAACGGGTCGGCGCATGGCCGGTCTGCTGGCATGTTGCCGATGAAGCACGCCCCGGCGGATAAGCCGGGTTTCGTAGTTCGTGAACTTGCAGCGTGCCCCAGGCGAAGCCGCGGATGCTGCGCCACCACTTCCGGCCGCTGCATGCTTCGCGCAGCATGACGGTGAACGCAGCGGAGAGTCAGGCTTTTCGCCAGTGGAGATTACGCGCCGCGAGCAATCAGGCTGGGCTGTTGCCGATTGACCTTGGCAATTGCGAATGATCTGTCGCGTAGGCTAACCTGCACCCCGCCGGCAGATCGACTGCCTCGTCACAATGTGGCAACACGACAGGGGGACAACATGGCCAACATCTACCTGTGTGGACATGGCGAATGGGTCACGAAAGGCGCGCGCACCGGCTTCGTCAAAGTGCCGGGCCGAACCACTGTCCGATTCTACACGCCTATCGGAAGATTTCTTTCAATAACACAGGCATGCGACATCATTGGCAGTAAGCCAGGCGCCTTGCCCGCGGACCAGACGTTCGACCAGTACAAGAATGTCACGGATTTGACATTGCACCCCGCAGAGGAAATGCGCGTCCGGTTCATCCAGGCGGGACTCAACGCTCATGCCACCGTCGTGATGATGGACCACATGCAATCGCTCGGCGACCTGTTGAAGGAATATGCCGGCAACGATCTGCACTGGATGGCATGCCGGGTCCGGTTCCAGGGTAAAGACACGACGGAAGGTGGCTTCAACGATGACTACTTTCCGGGCCAGGGAGTCGGCGTGTAACCGGTGGCAGCCACTGCCGTGCGCGTTCCCGTTTGTCCCTGAGCCGCACGGCGGCATCGGCCGGATGTCGGTTCCGGCATGTGAAGATGCCGTGCGCTGCTGGGCACGCGTGAGAACCCGGCACGAACGCAGGTCCGTACCGGGTCCGATCACGAATGGTCAGGCAGCGAAGTCGTCGTTGACCACAAGAATCGTTGGCGCACCGCCGGTGCTGATCGACGCGGCATGGGCCAGCGCCTCCTGTCCGCTGCTGGCTGCCGCGCAAGCCGACAGCAACTCGAGGGTCGGGAAGGTGACATCCGATACGGCGTGGAACAACGGTGCTCCGCCTGCCGCGATGCCGCGTTTGGAGATGACCGACGTAGCCCCTGCTCCCATCAGTCTCGGCCCGGCATAGGGCAGGTGCTTTTCACGATAGTCTTTCTCGAACGCCACTGGATCGGTTGGCGCCGGGTACATGACCAGAAGGTGGGCCGCCATAGTCATTTCCTTTCTGCTTGATGACCGCGGGTGGACACGCCACTCGGGCGTGTTTTCAAACCACGACCCCACACGAGGTCATGGCATGAACTGGTTTGTTGCTGGCTCAGACTGAGGATGCCTGTCGGGAAGCGACCCGACGCTTCACCCCGGGCTGAAGTGGCGCCTCACTCGCGCTTGACCGGGATCGGCAGGTAGATGCACGAGCCTGTCGCGTAGGCTTCGCGGGTGTCGTCCGTCAGCAGCGTGTCGGCAAACAACACAGAGCGTCCCTTCCGCCGCACTCTGGCTTCGGCGAGCGCGTGCCCCTGCATGAAGGGCCTCAGGAATTTCACGTCGAGACTGATCGTGGCGAGGGAGAATCCCTGCTTCAGGGTCGTTGCCATCGCGAATCCGACCGCCGAGTCCAGCATGGCGGTGATGATGCCGCCATGCAAACCACCCATCGGGTTCGCCAGGTCCAGGCGATGCGTGATCCCGATCCGACAGAAGTCCACCTCTATGGCCTCGACCTGCATCCCCAGAAAGTTGAAGATGGGATAACGGGTTGCGCATGCGCTGAGATCGGCCTGACGTTCGGGCGGCATGTCGCGGGCGAATGGAAACGGCGAGCCGTCGGCTGGCGCCAGAGGCAGGCGAGGCATTTGCGCAATAAAAGACATGACCGCTTACCCCTCTGCTGCGACGGTCGTTGGCGCTGGCCGCAGAGTGCGCAGCGCGATATCGGCGATCGCGAGGAGTTCGTCCTTGCCGACACCGGTTTTTGCCGCGACCGCCAGGCCGTTGGCAGCGGCAACCAGGAAACGCGCCAACATCTCAGCGTCGGCTGGTCCACCGATCTCACCGCGGTCGCGCGCGATTTCCAGGGCTCGCGCGAATGCCCGTTCCAAGGTCCGGTGAAAATCCTGGACTTTCAGGGCAACCGTCTGATCGTGCGGCGCAATCTCCATCGCGGAGTTCGCCATCAGACAGGCCCGAGGTGTCGGATACGCGACCAGAAAGTCGATAAAGGCGATAATCGTCTGTTCTATTTCCGCTACCCCGGCATTCTCGCGCGCCAACGGACCGAGCAACCGTTCGCCGACCAGCACGCAGTAGCGATCGAGCGCCTTGAGAAACAGCGCATGCTTGTCACCATAGGTGTCATACATGCTTTGCCGGCTGATCCCCATGCATGCGGTCAGTTCCGAGAGAGAGGTCGCTGCGTAGCCCCGCTGCCAGAACAGCTCCATCGCAGAGGTCAGCACTTTGTCTTCGTCGAATTCTTTCGGGCGTGGCATAGCTGGGCGCCTACATTATAGACCGATCAGTCCAATATAGGCCGCCGCAGGGTGCGTCAAGCGCTTTTTTCGATCCCGACGTGCCATCCTGGCCGCATTGTTCGGTCGCGTCCCACTGCGACCGGGTTGGGCGGTTCCACGACGGACCTATGTCAGCAGGAAGCTGAGAAGTCTCGTGGCTGGGGTTTCTGAGCCCGGATCGAACCCTATGCTGTCACACAATGCCGCGCCCATGGTGCTGCTGACCCGGCTGGAAGGTTCCCTCACGCTGGCGAAGGTACTGTTCGGCTCCCCCGACATCGTCAGCACGTCTTTCGACCCGTCTAACCATAATCCTGTCGCGCGCGATTGCATGGCGAAGGGATTGATCGAAGGTCTCGTGGCGTGGTATTTGTTCCTTATCGCGGCGGCGGCGCATCGGCAGGGCTATCTTGAGAAGATCGCCCAGGGTCAAATCACTAACGCTGAGAAGGAGGATTATCGCGCCATCGTACTACGCACCATGACTGTGTTGCACCAGGGGTTTCGCGAGTTCGACGCTGTCGTGCCAAACCTGCGGGATCATCCCTATGCCACGGCGGGAGTCGAACAACTGCAGTGGTGGCCGATCCCGGTTCGAGTTGCCAGCACGAACGCGACCCGGTTCAACAACGTTTGGCTGGAGCGTTCGATCGCGGCTGCTGTGAAGGCGGAATTGGCGGCACGGCACGCCGCGGGTGCGACGGGCCGGTGATCTCTCTCGGCCAGACCCTGGTTCGAGTTCATGTGACGCCGGAGCCGCCGCTCGGGCGCATGCTTCAGGGCATCCGTGGGGTGCACTTCGTCGCCCGAATGGCGAGAGACCAAAGCTCAGGCGGTCCCCCCCGTTCGCCATTCAGCCGCGACAGGGTGTCCACGATCTGGTCTTCCGGGATCTGCGCCAATGCCACGTGACACAGAACAGCGACCATTTGCGCCGGCGAAGTACGGGGATGGACGTGGCTGGCGATCAGCTCGATATTCGCCCGATCGCCGTGCATCAGGGAAACGCGCATCGGCACCGTGTCGGCTCCTTCCAGCGCCGGGCGGCCTTCGCTCGATCGCAAACTTCGCTGGACCACCTCGCCCATCGCGGCCAGACGCCGCGGATCGCTTTTGTCTGCCGGCAGCCGTCCGAGCGGGCGTGCGTCAGCGAATGCCACGCGGAACTCGTCCTGTACGAGCCGAGGCCGCGCGGACACGTTGCGTACGCGGCCTTTTGCTGAGCGAACGGAGAAGGTGACCTTCGGCATGCGATCACTCCTTTTCCGAGATCGTATCGACGTAATAGCGAACGCCGTCGAACTCGATGGCAATGGCGCCCTGATTGGTTTCCCGGCCCATGCGTTTGACGAATCCGGCCGGTTCGTCGCGGTGTTCCAGGAACCGGTCAGGGATGATGTACCAGTAAACGACGCGGGGTTGTTCTCGGATCAGTTCCCCGGTTCCTGGTTGAGCCAGGCGCCATCAACCGGGGGCATCGCCGTGGCACCGCCGCCAATCCTGGACAACAGGGCGAGTGCCTCTTCCACCCACGGCTCTTGCGAAATTAGCGTGCCATTCCGATCCTTGTTCGGCACGTAGTTGCTGAACCGCTCGCCGCGTAATGGCTCGGCCTCGAACAAGGCAGCTATATCGACGCCGGGTTCGTCCATGCGCCAACGCGTGGACTTTCAGGGCAGAACGTCGAGGCGGCCGCCGCCTGGCGGTCGGGCTGGCCGTTCCGGAGCTGACCATAAGTGCTGCCGAATCTCGCCGTTCGCGGGGCCCGGTTCGAATCCAACCAGGGGTGTGTCGCGAAGCCCTTGGTGAGTATCGGCAACTTCGTGGCTGGCCTTCCTGAGCACGGATCGAACCATGTGCGTGAGACGGGAACGGGATTTCCGGTTGCTGCTTGAGGGGGTCCAGGATCTGAAGTTGGCCGCATAGGCTCAGGCTCGTAGGGCGTCGGTCCCCATCCCAACGGCAGGCCAATGGCGAATGGCTCAGCCAGACGTTCCATGGTACCTTGGTCCAAGGCTGGAGGCTTGCGATGGACCTCGCTCAACCCAGGGCCGACAGATACTACTCCCGTGAGGAGTTCAGGCGGTGGTGTGAGGCCCAGACGAAGGGCCGCTACGAGCGCGTCGACGGCTTGATCGTGGCCATGGCACCTGAGCGCGGCGCGCACCTGCGGATTAAGGGAGCCGTCTACAAGGCGCTCGACCGAGCGGTTACCAAAGCCGGTGTGCCTTGCCAGGCATTGCCCGATGGCGCGACGGTGGAAACCGGGGACAGCGACTACGAACCGGACGCCCTGGTGAACTGTGGCGAGCCGATGGCGGACGACGCGATCGCGGCGCCGAACCCGGTGATCATCGTCGAAGTTCTGTCACCTGGCACGGCATCGACCGATACCGGCGGCAAGCTGGCGGACTATTTCCGCGTGCCATCCGTCGTTCACTACCTGATCGTGCATCCGACCCGCCGAACCGTGACCTATCACCGGCGTACCGCCGACGGCATCGACACGCGGATCATCGTCAACGGGCCGATCGCGATGGACCCCCCGGGGATCGTCATCACGGTGGAAGAGATTTACGGCGCCATATAGACCGGCCGTCCCCAAAGATCAGGTCGGCCGGCTGTGCAGTGGACCGACGAACCGCCGCATTCGACGTGGCCTTAGCCAGGACCGAATTCGTGTCCAACAAGGGGTATGGCGGCAAGATATTGAAAAGTTCGCAGATTTCCTGGCTGCCCTTCCTGGACACGTATCGAACCCTGTGCGTGGTGCCGCCGCCGGATTTCCGGCGCTTGCTTGAAGGCATCCGAGAGATGCAGTTCGCTGCCTGATGTCGAGACGCCAAGGCTAGGCGATCCTCCCCCGTTCACCATTCAGCCGCGACAGGCTGGATCATCTCGATCTTTGCCCTATCGTCGTGCATGAGAGAAACGCGCATCGGCGCCGCGTCGGCTCCTTCCAGCGCCGGGCGGTCTTCGATCGCAATGTCCGCTGAACCACCTTACCGATCACGGCTCTTTCGCTGTCCCGGGCTGCTCCAAACCCGCGGTGACGAAACGATAGCACGGCTTCAGCCTTCGATGATGCTGGCGAGGCGTGCGAGTGCCTGCGCTACGAGTTGTACGGGTGCCTGGCCAAGATAGCGAGCATGGCGTGCCGTGAAATCGACGCTGCGAGTCTGATCCGTGAGCACTGCCCCCGACACCCGCAGCCCGGGGCCGATGACCACTTCGAACGGCCAATTGCGTATTGTTCTCGTAATGGGGGCCACCAGTGCATAGCGTGTCGCGGCATTGAACCCTCGTGTGCTGAGCACCAGCACTGGCCTTTCGCCGCCTTGTTCGCGTCCGGTGTAGGGATCGAGAACCAAGCGAGCGAAGTCGCCGCGCTCGGGAATGTCGTCGTCAGCCACGGACGATTTCGCGCCCGACGTCGGGTCCCCAATCGATCGGTTCCGGCCGGTTCTCCGGTGTGCATTGCGCGAGCAAGTCGGCAAGTTTCAGTCGCGCGGGGCGAATCACCAGATGATCGCCCTCGAGCAATACGTCGACCTGCGCCCCTTCCGCGAGCCCCAACTGCGCCAGCATCGGCTTTGGCAGCCGCACGCCGACGCTGTTGCCCCATTTCTGTAACGTGATCGACATGCCGGCCTCAGGGTTCTATCGCTGATATACATAGTATACCCAACATCGCCTCGCAAATCATCGACGGTGCGCACCACTCGCTCTTGGGGGCGAACCGGCCGCGGCGATCGCCACACCGCCGACCATCCAGTGCGTCGCATGCTCGCGCAGCGCGTGCCAGAGACGGTGATGCGCATTGTGCGACGGATGCTCGGTCATTCCGGCAGTCCGGCATGCCGAAGGGTTTCAAGGAACACCGCTGCATCCTGAGGCCGTCGATAGGGTGGCAGCGTGGTGCCAACATTCGAGAGCCGCAGCGATGGAAAAGCCTGGCGCAGCCGAGTCATTGCGTGCCCGGCATCCTCGTCGCGCCCGGTCTTCACATAAGCGGCGATCAGCGCGCGCAACGTCGGAAGCCAGTTTGGTTGTTCGATTGCCGCGCGCTCGGCCCATGGGACCGCATCGGCGTAGCGCCCGACGAGCAGGTGGGCATGCGCGATGCCGGTGTCGAACTGGCACAGGTACGGATCCAGCGGGCTCAGGCGCATAGCTTGTTCGAATTGTGGAATCGCCAGATCCGGTTTGCCGAGGAATAGCTGCGTGTAGCCGGAAAAGTTCCAGGCTGCCGCCAGGTTCGGATTGAGCGTGCAGGCACTTTCGATCAGGGTCGCGCCACTTTCGACCTCGCCGCCGACAAAGGCGACGGCAAATCCGGCCGCGTAAAGCGCGGTCGCGTCGTCGCGGCCGGCAGCGGCTGCCCGCCGTGCCCATTGCACGGCTTGTGAGGCTTCGCTGTCGGTCAGCCCTCCGGTGATCTTGCGGCCTGCGATGCAAAGCGCCGCCGACGCGAGCGCCGACGCGTAGTCGGGATCGCGTTCGATTGCCTGGATGAAGAATGCGAGTGCTGCGTCGTAACCCTGCCTGGTGGAGAGATTGAACTCGGCCATGCCGCGCAGGTACAGATCGTAGGCGCCGAGATCACCGACAGGTTTCAGCCGGGCGCGGCCGATTTCCGCGCGTTGCAGGCGCGGCTCGATTGTGCCGGCGACGGTGGCAGTGACGCGATCCTGCAGTTCGAAGACATCCTGCAGCGGTCCGTCGAAGTGATCCGCCCAGAGATGCGTCCCGGTCGTGGCATCGACGAGCTGCCCGGTTATGCGGACGCGATCCGCCGCCTTGCGCACGCTGCCTTCCAGCACCTAACGCACGCCAAGTTCGCGGCCGACCTGCTTCACGTCCACGGCACGGCCCTTGTAGGTGAAGGACGAGTTGCGGGCGATCACGAACAACCAACTGAACCGCGACAACGCGGTGGTGATGTCCTCCGCCATGCCGTCGGAGAAATACTCCTGCTACGGATCTCCGCTGAGGTTGTTGAACGGCAGCACCGCGATCGAAGGGTTGTCGGGCAGCGGCAGGGCAGGGGGTGTTGTGGTTGAAATCGGCGCCACTGTGTCAGGCATCGCCGCTGCGCGGTCAGGCCCATGCGCGGTAGCCGGAACGGTCCCCGCGCGCCGCCACAGCGCGTTGCCGACGATGAATGCCACGCCGACGCAGATTGGCAGCAGTCGGATATCGATGCCGGCGTTCCAAAGATGCAGCGCGCTGCTGGGGATGCGCAGTGCGTCCAGGGCGCGGCCAAGCCATTCCTCCGGCGCGAAGCCGGTCAGCGCGATGAGTACGCCGCCGATCGCCCAATGGGTCGCATACTCGCGCACGTGCTCCCAAACGCCTTTACGGTGTTCCCCATGCCGGCATGGTAGGCACCTTTCCGGCTGCGGCGCTACCGAGCCCAAGCATGCGGAGGACGCATCAGCGAGCCGCCGCGCACCAGCGCGGGCCGTGGCCAGAGCCAGGTTCGAGTCCAGCGCGTACTTCGGCAGCAAGGTATTGATAAATATCGGCTAATTCGTGGCTGGGGGACCTGGATTCGAACCAAGGCTGCCCGGGTCAGAGCCGGGAGTTCTACCGCTAAACTATCCCCCAACGGCGGAGCGCGCCCGATAGCACGCGCGTCCGCCGCCAGCAACCAGCCGATGCCTCAGCCGATCGACTCGATCTCCTCCCGCAGCGCTGTCGCCGGCGGATAGGCGAACCGCCCGAACAGGATGTCGCGCGTCGTCAGCGGGCGGCCATACCAGGCGCGGTCGTCATCCGTCTGCGGCCGCAGGATCGAGCCTTCCAGCGTCAGTCCGCCATAGGCGCCGATATTGGCGGACCACACCACGATATCCGGCGGGTTGGGACCGGCCAGCGCGCCTTCCACGCCGCTGCCCAAAGCCACCACCGCAATCCCCGCGCTGGCGCCAAGCTTGAACTGGTCGTGCAGCAGCCCGTCCAGGCCGCGCTGCGTCATCACCAGCAGCACCATTTCCGACCGCTCCAGGCCGATCTGGAAGCCGAAGGACGCCGAACCGATGGCGTAGAACGCCGGATTGCTCCAGGTGTGGTTGGGCGCCTGCACCATCATCACGCCAACGCCGCCGGACCCGCCGACGATGAAACCGCCCTTGTAGAGGCGGGGGATGATGACGACGGCTTTGGCACGGCGCATCGCCCGGGCCGCAGTGCCGAATTCCGGATTGTGGCGCAGGTCGGCCAGCGTCCCGCGGGCGCGCGCGATGGTTTGCTGCGCGTCGGACTGGGCATACGCCGCAGGTGCGGCGAGCAGCATAAACGCGGCCAGCGCCGGGACGAGCCAGCGAAAGAGTCGGGTCAGCATCGTATCCTCCAGGTTGGTCCGGGCGATACATGCACCGGATGGGTCGGGCGTGGATGCAGGGGGAACACGCTTGTGAGGGTAGAAGGAAACCTCTCCCGCGCTTGTGCGCTGGGCAGCGCCTGGAATCAGGCCGGCGGGGCGGGAGATCCCTGCCGGCCGAGGCGTTGAGGGGGGCGGCCGCAATGTGCCGGCAGCGAGGCACTCGCCCCCACCCGCGCCGTTGCCCTCACTCTCACCGATGTTGTCACCCTCGCCGGCGCCCGCACCCTCGCAGTCGGCGTCACTTTTGCCGCGGACGTGCCTCGCCATCTCCGGCCGCCGATGGCCACGTCCCGGCGCAGATCGTCTCGACGGTCCGGCGCAGGCTGTCGCGCCAGCAGGGCAAACGGATGCCCCACACCGCCTCCAGCTTCCCGCAGTCCAACCGTGAGTCGGCTGGGCGCCGCGCCGGCGTCGGCCAGTCGGCGGTGGTGATGGGGTCGACGCGCGGCACCGGCGCTCCGTGCTGTCCTGCTGCCTCGAACACCGCCGTGGCGAGCCCGTGCCACGTGGTCCAGGCGGTGCCGGCGGCGTGGAACACGCCGGCATAGGCGTCGTCCCAGCCGGACGCGGCGATCCGTTGCGCCATCGCCAGGATCGCCGCGGCGAGATCCGCTGCCGCGGTGGGGCAGCCCTTCTGGTCCGCCACAACCGTCAACCGGTCGCGCGTGCGGCCCGCCGCCAGCATGGTGCGGACGAAGTTCTTCCCCGTCGGGGCATACACCCACGACGTGCGCAGCACGACCGCGCGCGGGCACGCCGCCAGCACGGCTTGCTCGCCGGCCAGCTTGCTCGCGCCATAGACGCATTGCGGCGCGACCGGGTCGGTCTCGAGATACGGCGCACCCTTGGCGCCGTCGAACACGTAGTCGGTGGAGATGTGAATCAGCGGGATGCCGGCTGCCCCGCATAGCCGCGCCAGCACCGCCGGCCCGTCACGGTTGGCGCGGAACGCCGCGGCTGCGTCCTTCTCCGCCGCATCCACGGCCGTGTAGGCGGCGGCGTTCACCACCAGCCACGGCGCGGCCGCATGGAACGCGGCGGCGATGCTGTCGGGACGGTCGAAATCGAACGCCGGCCGGCCGGTCACGCACAGGGTGCCCGCTCCCGCTGCACCCAGTGCGTCCGTCCCCGCAGCACGCAGTGCCGACGCAACCTGGCCGTTGCCGCCCGTCACCAGGATGGGCCGCCCGGTCATGTCAGATCGAGAACCAGTCGGGGCAGTCGGCCAAACGCGGCAGCACCGTATCCTTGTCGGACAGCAGCACCTCGGTCGGCTGGATCGGCCACGGGATCGCCAGCACCGGATCGTTCCAGATCACGCCCCGCTCCGCCGGCTTGTCGTAGGGCGCGGTGACCTTGTAGATCACCTCGGTGCCCGGCTGCAGCGTGCAGTAGCCGTGCAGAAAACCAACCGGCACCCAGAGCTGCTGCCAGTTCTCGGCGCTCAGTTCCGCGCCGGCATGCTGGCCGTAGGTCGGCGAGCCGCGGCGGATATCCACTGCCACGTCCAAGATCGCGCCGCGCACCACCCGCACCAGCTTGCCTTGCGCGTTCGGCCCGATCTGGCAATGCAGCCCGCGCAGCACGCCACGGTCGCGCGACAGCGCGTGGTTGTCCTGTACGAACGGTCCGGCAACGCCGGCCTCAGCGAAGCGCTGGGCGTTCCACGTCTCGGAGAAGAAGCCGCGCGGGTCCGGGAAGCGGGGCGGCGTCAGCAGCAGGACGTCCGGTATCGCCAGGCGTTCGACGATCACGCATGCGCTCCTTCGGCGAGTTCCATCAGCACCCGGCCGAGTTCCGTCTTGCCCAGCCCGCGCGCATGGGCGCGCAGCATGTCGGCATCGATGAAGCCCATGCGGAACGCGACTTCCTCGGGGCAGCCGACCAGCATGCCGGTGCGGGACTGGATCGTCTGCACGAAGGTCGCCGCCTGCAGCAGACTGTCCGGCGTGCCGGCGTCGAGCCAGGCATAGCCGCGCGACAGCTTTTCCACGTGCAGATGGCTCGCCTGCAGATAGAGCTGGTTCAGGTCGGTGATCTCCAGTTCGCCGCGCGCCGAAGGCTTGATCATGCGCGCCAGGTCGCTGACCTGGTGGTCGTAGAAATAAAGCCCCGTGACGGCCCAGTTGGAGGTTGGCGCAACGGGCTTCTCCACCAGTTCGACCGGCGCACCGTCGGCGTCGAAGCTGATTACGCCATAGCGCTCCGGATCGCGCACCTGGTAGGCGAACACCGTCGCGCCCAGCGGCCGCGCCGCGGCGACGCGCAGGGTCGCCGACAGGTGGTCGCCGTGGATCAGGTTGTCGCCCAGCGCCAGAGCGCAAGCGTCGCCGGCGATCCAATCGCGGCCGATCAGAAATGCCTGGGCAATGCCGTCCGGACGCGCTTGCTCGGCATAATCGAAGCGCATGCCCAGGCGTTCGCCATCGCCGAGCAGGCGGCGGAATCCTGGCAGATCGGCGGGGGTCGAAATCACCAGCACGTCGCGGATGCCGGCCAGCATCAGCGTCGACAGCGGGTAGTAGACCATCGGCTTGTCGTAGACGGGCAGAAGCTGCTTCGACGACGCGAGCGTCATCGGGTGCAGCCGCGTGCCGGAGCCGCCGGCGAGCAGGATACCCTTCATGCGGCGGTCTCCAGGGGTTGGTCGCCCGGGGGGGCGATCCCCGCGGGACTGGTGCATGCGGCACTGGCGCTCACGGGACCGACGCCCGCGGCACTGGCGTCCACGGGACCGACGCCCGCGGCGCTGGCGCCACGCGGGTCGACCCCCAGGCGCTCGCCGGCATAGCGCTTGGCGCGCACCGCCTGCCACCAGGCGCGGTTGGCGAGGTACCAGCCGACCGTGCGCTCCAACCCGGTCGCGAAATCATGCGGCGCGCGCCAATCCAGCGCGGCTTCGGTGCGGGCCGGATCGATCTCGTAGCGGAAATCGTGGCCCGGGCGGTCGGCGACGAAGCGGATCAGGCGGGAGCGCGGGCCGGCGGGATCGGGCAGGCGGCGGTCCAGGGCGGCGCAGATCGCATGCACCACTTGCAGGTTGGTGCGCGGCTGGCGCGCGCCGATCGCGTACGTGGCACCCGCCCGACCCTGCTCCACCACCTGCACCAGAGCCTCGGCGTGATCCTCCACGAACAGCCAGTCGCGGCAGTTGGACCCGTCACCGTACACCGGCAATTCCTTGCCCTCCAGGGCGTTCAGGGTGACCAGCGGGATCAGCTTCTCGGGGAACTGCCAGGGGCCGAAATTGTTGCAGGTATTGCTGACGATCACCGGCAACCCATAGGTGTGGTGCCAGGCGCGCGCGAGGTGGTCGGAGGCTGCCTTGCTCGCCGCATACGGACTGCGCGGGTCGTACGGGCTGGTTTCCGTGAACGGCGGATCGCCGGGGCCGAGGGCGCCGAACACCTCGTCGGTGGACACATGGTGGAAGCGGAACGCCGCGCGCCGGGAAGCGTCCAGCCCGGCATGGTACCCGCGGGCCGCCTCCAACAGGGTAAACGTGCCGACGACGTTGGTGCGGACGAAATCGCCCGGTCCGTCGATCGAGCGGTCAACGTGGCTTTCCGCCGCGAGGTGCATCACGGCGTCCGGCTGGTGTGTCGCGAAGACCTGGCGCATCGCGCCGGCGTCTGCGATATCCGCCCGGATCAGCACGTGGCGGTTGTGGTGGCGCGCTTCCTCCAGCGCCTCCTCGGAGGCAGCGTAGGTCAGCTTGTCCACGTTGACCACGACATGGTCGGTGCGGCGCAGCAGGTGGCGCACGACAGCAGACCCGATGAATCCGCATCCACCGGTCACCAACAGCTTCATTCTGTACGCTGCTCCTTGTCATCCCGCGGTGGTTGCGGGGCGGCCACGCCTGCGGCGCGTGACGCCAATATGCCGCATTGCCGGTGCCTCATGGAAGCGCGAGTTGATGGCAAAGAGCAGTTTTGCGGTTTTTTGGATTGCTCAGCCGTGGCCCAGCGAGACACCGAGCCAGACGAATAGCAGGCAGAAGGCGACAGACCCCAGTATGTAGCCGCCGGCCGGCAGCAGTTCTCCCGCCTGCAACAGCTCCAGGGTCTGCAGCGAGAACGAGGAGAACGTGGTGAAGCCGCCGCAGATGCCGACCATGACGAAGGCGCGGATGTCGGCCGGGACGCTAACCGCGCCGTTGCTGCTGGTAAGGGCGCCGAACCAGCCGATGATGAACGAGCCGGCGGCGTTGATCAGCAAGGTTCCCCAAGGGAACTGGGGACCGGTCAGGGCGGTCATGGCATTCGCGATTCCGAACCGTGCCATGCTGCCCAGCGCTCCGCCCAGCGCCACCCAAAGCCAAGTCGCCACCCGTCCTCCCCGCGGCCGATAGCAGTTGGGTTGCCGCTCCGCCTGATTGCGACGGCAGCCCCGAGGACGCAAGGGCAGCGCAGCGCTGTGCTGGGTATCGCCGGCGGCGGCGGGCGAGCGTGGCGTGGCGGGCGATCTGCCGACGTTACCGACGCTGCCATGTGGACGACCGGGTCAGGACACGATAGGGGAAATCGCGATACGCTGGTTTCGTGCCGCTGAACCGGGCAGGCGAACAGGTCGGCATCAATCGAGAAACCGGCCAGGCCGGCCCGGGCGCGAAAACGGCCTCTGGTTGCGGCCCGGGCGGCCTCGGTCCGATGCGGCGCACCGAAACATTTTGTGTGATCTGTACGGTAATTTGGCAGCGGTCAGCAGGTTTAATTGCAGAACAAAATCTATTACGATTGAGTGCCTTGCAATTATTACCTAAAATCAGAAGATTCTTGTGGCACGAGCCAAATGTTACTTGCACTCGCGATGTCGTGAGGTCATCAATCACGCGTCCGTGAACGCGGACGCCCCGGACTGACGCCTTCGAACGCCAAAGGATTTCCGGATGACCAAACCACTGCTGGTGACCCTGCCGACAGGTCTCTCCTTCGAACTTGCCGATCTCGTGATGGTGCAGGGCTGGTCGGAATATCACGACCTGCGCATGGTGGTGGAACTTGATTACTCCGCCGGCGGCGAGGAATACGAGGAAGTCCTCGCACTGTACCCGCAAAACAGCGCATTTCGCCGCTGGATGATCTGGCGCGGCGCCTGCGACGTCGTGGTGCAGCCGATGATGGGCCGCGCCCAGCACTACGCCTCGGTCGCGGACGCGCTGGAAGCACTGATCCCCGCCAACGCCTGAACGCCCGCCCGCACCGCCGGACCGCGGCGAATTTCGCGCCGCGTGCGAGGCAAGTTTCGCGCCGGGCGTGGGATGAATTTCGCGCTGGGCGCGAGGCTAGTTTCGAGTTGCGCGTGGGGCGAATTTCGCGCTGCCCGCGGGGCTGCACCAACTCCGGCGCGGAAACCTTGCCCGGCACTGCCGCCGCCCGGACGCGGCGAAGCAACCGAAATTCGAGGGGTGCGGCGGGCTTGCCGGCTCCAGCGCCGACGCCCGCAGCCAGTCCTGCCGGGCCGCGGCACATTGCCGGGGATGGCCGGCCACGCTACACCGCAGCCAGAGCACGCGGGTGTAGCTCAATGGTAGAGCCCCAGCCTTCCAAGCTGGTTATGCGGGTTCGATTCCCGTCACCCGCTCCATCGCCGCGTGCCACCGTGCAGCGCCGCCTCATCGAGCATCCGCTGCTCCTCTTGCGCCAGGTTGCGCCGACGCGTTTCCTCGGCAAGCGCCGACACCGCCTCCAGCGCCCGCGCCGCAACCCGCTCATCATTGACGGATACGCGCGCGTCAGCGGTGGCCAGCGCTGAACTGCGCACCGCCTCGTTCGCCGCGCACTGCACGTCTTTGATCCGCGCCAGCCACGCCGCATAGGCGTTCGGCACGCCGGCAAGCTCCGGCCGTGCCGTCTGCGCGCTGGTCTCCTGCGCGATCGTCATCGCAACCTCCGCCGATCGCGCGACCGCGGCGGCTTCGCTGCGCATCCGGTCCGCGAGGTGGCGCCGCGCCGCATCCAGCGTCAACTGCCGCACCCGCAACAGAACCCGCAACGGATCGTGCGCCATGGTTCAGCCGCCTCCCATCGCGGCGCGCAGGCCTTCGAACGACGCCGCCACCGAGGCGGCTTGGGCCTTGTCCTGGCGCAGGAATGCCTCGATGCGCGGCGCCAGCGAGACGGCTTCATCCACCGCGGGATCCGTGCCGGCGCGATAGGCGCCCAGCCGCAGCATGTCCGCCATGTCCTCGTGCAGCGCCAGGATGGCGCGCGCACGGCGCAACATGTCGATCTCGGCGGCGTCCAGGCAGCCGGCGGCCGCGCGCGACAGCGAGCGCAGCACGTCAACCGCGGGGTAGCGGCCACGTTCGGCGATGCGCCGGTCCAGGATGACATGGCCATCCAGGATGCCGCGCACGGCGTCGGCCACCGGCTCGTTGTGGTCGTCGCCCTCCACCAGCACCGTGAACAGGCCCGTGATCTGGCCGGCGACTGCATCGGGGCGTTGCAGGCCGGGACCCGCCCGTTCCAGCAGCCGGGGCAGTTCGGCGAACACGCTGGGCGGATAGCCACGCGTCGCGGGCGGTTCACCGGCGGACAATCCGATCTCCCGCAGCGCCAGGCAGAAGCGGGTGACGCTGTCCATCAGCAGCAGTACGGAACGTCCCTGGTCACGGAAATGCTCCGCCACCGTCATCGCGGCATAGGCGGCCTGCCGGCGCAGCAGCGGCGGTGCATCCGACGTCGCCACCACAACGACGGAGCGGGCGAGACCCTCGGCGCCCAGGTCGTCTTCCAGAAACTCCCGCACCTCCCGGCCGCGCTCGCCGACCAGGGCCAGCACCACGACGTCGCAAGCGGTGTGGCGCGCCAGCATGGCCAGCAAGGTGGACTTGCCGATGCCGGAACCCGAGAACAAGCCCAGGCGCTGGCCCTGGCGGCAGGTGGCGAAGCAGTTGAGCACGCGCACCCCGAGGTCGAGCCGCAGGCCCAGCCGGGCACGCGCCGTGGCCTCCGGCGCGGCCGGGCGCAGCGGACGGGGAGCGGCGCCGAGCGGCAGGGCACCGCGGCCATCCAGCGGCCGGCCGAGCGGGTCCAGCACGCGGCCCAGCCACGCATCCGACACCGCAAAACCGCCGTCGCGGCGCGCGGCACAGACGGCCGGACTGCCGGGACCCAGGCCTTCGAGCGCCTCGAACGGCATCGCCTGCGCCAGATCGGCGCGAAATCCAACGATTTCCGCCGGGACCGGCCGGCCGTCCCGCGTCTCCAGGATCAGCCGATCGCCGACCGAGGCATGGCCGGCCAACCCATCGATATCGACGACGAGACCGGAGATTCCGGCCACGCGGCCGGCCAGTCGAACCGGCGGAATACGACTGAATGCGGCACAACACGAGGCGCCTTGAATTGCGAGACTCGTCGATCTCATTGGGACGACATCCTCAGGTTATTGATTTCAGGTCGCAAAACCACCATGTCTTCTCGCGCGATCCATGGGGTTTCCGGATCAGATACTCCAAAACGGTGAAAAAATTATAGTCAGACACACGCAATAGTGGTATAGAACCGGAGAAAGGTGGAGGTCAGCTCATGCGCGTGCTCCTGGTGGAAGATGACCTGACCGCAGCCCGCGGCATTTCGTTAATGCTCAAGTCCAGCGGCGCGGTGGTCGACCACACGGACACCGGGGAAGAGGCGCTGGAGCTGACGCGGCACTATGAGTACGACATCGTACTGCTCGACATCATGCTGCCGGACATCGAGGGCTACGAGGTGGTGCGCCGCATGCGCATCGCCCGCAACGACACCCCGGTGCTGATCCTGTCCGGCCTGGCGCGGCCCCAGGCCAAGGTGAAGGGCCTCGGCATGGGGGCGGACGACTACATCACCAAGCCGTTCGACCGTGCCGAACTGCTCGCGCGCATGCAGGCGATCGTGCGGCGCTGCAAGGGTTTCAGCCAGCCGGCGCTGTGCGTCGGGCCGCTGCAGCTCAACCTGGACAGCCGCGAGGTGACAGTGGATGGCAGGCCGGTCCACCTCACCGGCAAGGAATACGCGATCCTGGAATTGCTCGTCCTGCGCAAGGGCATGGTGCTGACCAAGGAAGCCTTCCTCAACCACCTCTACGGCGGCATGGACGAGCCGGAGATGAAGATCATCGACGTGTTCATCTGTAAACTGCGCAAGAAGCTGGCGCAGGCGGGCGCCGACAACATGATCGGCACGGTATGGGGCCGCGGCTACATGGTGCGGGAACCCAGCTCCGATCCGCTGCTGCTGCCTGACGACGCATCGGTCGATGAACCCACGCTGCCCGATTTGCTCGGCGAGCTGGAAACCGGCGATCTGCTGGCGGCGGAGGAGCCGGAGGATGCCCTGATGCTGGAACGCCGCAACGCGGCATAGCATCTGCCTGCCACACCACCGGCAGGCCCATCCCTGGGGACTGCCTCCCGCCGCGTGCGTTCCGGCCCGGATTATCGACCTTCGCGCGAAAAAGCTGCATCGCAAGTAACGCTTTCGTAATGCGCGGCGGGTATGAATGGCGCGGTGACGGACTCGAACGCCATGCTGCCGCGCAACGTATCCGATCAATGGCTTGACCTGTTGGATGAACCGGCGGCCCTCGTCGGCATCGACGACGGTCTCGTGCGCGCGGCAAACGCGCAATTTGCCGCGGCGCTGGCGCACGATCCGGATGCTGTGCGGGGCGTTGCCCTGTCGCGCCTGGTACGGGACGAAGACGCGGGAAACCTTGCGGCGGCCAATGCCACCGCCGACGCGGTCTCGCTACGGCTCCGCTTTCGCGGCCGCGGCGCTGCGACGCCGCTGGAATTCGACTGCCTGTTCGGCCCGATACGATCGGGCTGCCGGCTGCTGCGCCTTTCATCCGCCGGGCAGGCGGCGGGAGCAGCGGCGGACGATGACAATCAGGCCGCGGCAGAGGCGGCGGAACTGCGCCAGAAGCTGGCGTGGTTTCGCGAAGCTATCGACAAGGTCGGCCACTCCGTCGTGATCTTCGATGCGCAGGGCCGGCTGGCGCTGTGCAACAGGTTCTACCGCGACGGTTACCGCTCGGGCGATCGGGAATTGCCGCCCGAGATCGCTCTGGAAGGCAAGACCTATCGCGAGCTGATGGAACTGCGTGTCCGCTACCGGCTCCACAAGGAGTTTGCCGACGATCCCGCGGCGTTCATCGCCGACCGGGTGCGGCGGTTCGAGGAGGGGAGGGACTGCATCACCTACCTGGCGACCGGACGCGTCGTGCGATCGCAGTACCGGCACCTGTCCGGCGGCAACCGGGTCTATATCAGCACCGACATCACCGAGCTGGCGGAAACGGAGGAGAAGCAACGCGCCACGGAACTGGCCTACCGGACGAAATCGCAATTCCTGGCGAATATGAGCCATGAACTGCGCACGCCGCTGAATGCGATCCTGGGATTCTCGCAACTGATCCGCGATGCGACGGCGGGGCCGGTCGACAGCCGCTATCGCAGTTATGCCAGCGACATCCATTCGGCCGGCCAGCATCTGGTGAACCTGATCAACGATATCCTCGACCTGTCAAAAATTGAAGTCGGACGCATGAAGCTGCGGGAGACCTCGGTCGATATCGCCGGCGTGGTCGAGAAATGCTGTCGGCTCGTGCACGACCGCGCGCACGAAGACCGGCTGCTGGTCAAGCAGGACATCCCCGCCGGCACCCCATACCTGCTGGCTGACGAACTGCGGCTGAAACAGATCATCATCAATCTGCTCTCGAATGCGATGAAGTTCACGCCGTCCGGCGGCCACGTCCGGATTGCCGCACTGCCGCGCGCGGATGGCGGGCTCGACATCTCGGTTTCCGATACCGGGATCGGTATGAGTGCCGAAGACATCGCCGCCGCCCTGACGCCGTTCCAGCAGATCGATCGCGGAGTGAACCGCGACTATGACGGGACGGGATTGGGTTTGCCGCTGGCCAAGACACTGGTGGAGCTGCATGGCGCGCGGTTCGAAATCTCAAGCGTTCCGGGCGCCGGGACGGTGGTGACCATCGCGATGCCCGCCGAGCGGATTCTGCCCAGGCAGCCGCGCCACGCCCATGGCGGTGCGGCTTAGGG
>Ga0335072_10002518_pt1 | contig 28378 bp, 13 predicted proteins | sample Lox_Sample_21_FD_206725 | JGI IMG/M metagenome (GOLD analysis project Ga0335072, IMG submission 206725) | Soil microbial communities from Loxahatchee National Wildlife Refuge, Florida, United States - Lox_Sample_2.1 | ecosystem: Environmental > Terrestrial > Soil > Wetlands | place: USA... | reverse complement strand
GATTGGAGAATGGCAGACGTGGTAAGCGTTGCAAGGTTTCGATCAAGGAAATCCTGATTCTCAGATTTTGCCGTGTCGATGGCATTTCCAAGAGCATATCAGTGGATCAGAGTCAGGGATCCACCACTAAGTTGCAGAAGGGCAAGGGAGTGCAGTGGGCCAGACCCACTAACATCGCTGCGACTAAAGCTAGTGGTTTCACGTTTTCTAGGTGGGAGTCAAAGCGCATGTCGCTGTATTCGTGCTGCTCCTCAGATATACGTACATACGCCGTCCGCTGGCCGTACTATACAAGCATCAATCTTTGTAACCACGATCAACACCATTTCATGCTACCATTATTCCATGATGGGTCCCGCTAAAGCAATGACACCAGCCTTAGACTCCCACGCCCTTTGTCGACCATGATCCTAATGGGCAAATGGCACAAAGATCACTCTGTTATAGCTAATGCCTGTGGGAAACGTTAGACAGCTCAATTAACGCTACAAAATAGGCATCTTCCAGATAACCAAAGGATCAAAATGAGGGATATATTACTCACACTCTCGAAATCAAACTCATTCCCTCAGTCAAAGTTGTCGCTCCTGTCCACCCAGATGTCCTCCAGCTCCGCAAAACTTTGATAATGCAACGGCCGTTGCTCGTCCTCATAGAACTTTGTGGGCTCGTCAACCTTCACGTAAACTGGCCTCTTGTCGATGGCGCTAAATGCGCTGCCCATGAAGCTGTAGTTCCAAAGTTCATCTTCCGGAACCATGAACGTGCCGGTAATCCTATCGCTCAGGAGGAGCTGACATTTCTCACCAAAGTCGGTCGAGAAGTCTGGGGGCTGTTCAGACAGCATATCGTTATTCTTGGCACCCCAGCTGTAGCCTTGTGGGGTCAAGGCCCAAGCCGACAACGACACCGAGCCAGGGGTAAAAGAAACCGTCATGGTTGACACCTTTTTGGCATCCCAGCCTTCATCCTTGTGAGCATTAATAAGCCTCGCGAGCGCGGTAACGTCCTGGGCGAGCATATACTGCGGTTCATTTCCAGAAACAGTGTGAATGATACCGAGTGGCTCGAGGTCCTTCAGAACCTCATGCTCAGGCAATTGCTTCGGCAACTGCACGTCGCGAGCATTGCCTACTTGAGGCACCAGGACGATAGACTTGATCTCTTTGACAAACGGGCTTCGTTGTTTCGTTGCCGGGTCGATTGGTGACTCTCCGTAGAGGTACGCTGCCACTTGGACGCGCAGGTCGGCGATCCTGATGAACTTCTTGATGACATTTTTTGGCATGACGTAGATCCATTTGCCCTCGTCACGCTGTTCAGCCGATACATAGAGATTGTGAGCGCGGTTGCGGAGGTTCGAAGTGGCTACAGCTCGGGTGCGCCATTCCGTCTTGGACGCGAACGTCTGCTGCTCATATTGCGAAGTGGTCGTCACAACAATTTCCTCGCCATGAACGTTCTGAGTCTTGGTGGTGACGGCTGTAACTTGCTGCTGCTCTTGTTGCTGCTTATCAATCTCGAGTGCTTGCTGACGCTGTAGAGAAGGAGCACTAATCTCCATGCCCAAGATGATGTCCCTGGTCTCGCTGTCTGTCAGGCTTCGGATGTCTACATTGTTCTTCTTGCCATAGTCGTTCAGAACCAAATCACGAAGTTCCACCTCGACCTTCATCCACTGCTCATTGTCTAGGTTGGGCCAAATATGATGGTCTAGCGTGATAACGCTCTTATCCGGTCGGAGAATGAGCTTCGTCTTGTCGATGTTGATGTGAAGAGCGCGAAGAATGAGAACCAGACGTGAGAAGGCCGTGAACGAAGAGCAGGTTCTAAGCCACTCATCATAGAGGTTGAACAGAACAAGAGAAGGCTCTGTTGCTCGTAGAATCATGTCACCTAGCTTCTCGACTTTCAATGCAGCTTGGAACGGTAGCTGCAGCTCGGACGCCCGGATTGAAATGTTCGGGAAATCAAGCAAGTGCACTTCCAGAGGATCAAGCAAACCCTTTCGTGTTACAATAAGCTGCTTGGGTTGCTCTTCGACAGGAAGTGAGCGGATAAGGGCCGCGACTTCTTCGGCCGTCTTCCACTTCGCAAGCTGACCAAGACGCTTTTGACCAGCCCAGACACTGGTATGAATGATTTTCAAGAACAATTGACCAGTGCGAGGATTGAAGATGAAGATAGCGCCGTTGATTGGTTTTGTTGTCAAGTTACCCTCAAAGGTTTTGTGGATTGTGACGCGGTAGACATTAGTGTCATCAATGAAGAGCTTAATCTGGTTACTGAAAAGCTCGCTGTAGTTCTGAGAGTTGAGGAACTCTTGGTTGCTCTCTGACGCATAGAGCTGCAAGCCCTTTCGAATACGCTCGCGGAGAACGTAAAGGGCGGGATTGGCTTTCATGATCTTCGCCATAGCCTGTTGGATCAACTGCTTGAGACCTGGGAAGTAGTGGCCATATGCTGAGTAGAGATTGTAGGCGAGGTCGATGCCGATCATAACACCATGTGCAGCAGGGTAAATGCTTGCATTGTCTGTTGTGTAGTCCATGAACTTGGCACGGGTGTAGCGTTCAATGTCGTGAGAGTCATAGTCGCCATAGCGAAGCTGAACATCGATCCAGAACTTCTGTGCCGTTGTCGGGCCCATGTTGTCCTTGTTGTCGTAGAGCAGAGATGGCGCACACACCGCCCATTTGCTGTTGGAGAAGAGTAGAATATCTGCGGCTGAACTTGACATTTTGTACGCTTATAAAATGTCAGTATGAGATCAAATCACGTTTCGAAGGAAGGGAAACCTACATTTACGAGGATGGATGGTCTCCTTCTGAACACGGTCGATGCCAAGAGCCTCCAATTCAGTGTCGAAAACTTGGCAGAGGTCCATCACGACGGACTCGTGGATTTTTTGCCATAGATGGGCGCGAAAGATCTGTATCAAGGAGATCTTGAGCGTAGGAATCTTGCCGTGAAGGAAAATGCCTGTTAGATCGAGCTGCACCTATAAGTCACTGTTAGCTTGCGACACACGAATCGAGGGCCTCGATTTAGTACCTGAAAACCGACATAGACATTCGCTCTGTTGATAGTAGCTGCATATGACGTTAGCGGAGTTGCTCCAAAGCCGATGAAGGGGTGTGAAAAGAAAAATGCGTATGATATTAGCGAAGTTGCTTCAAGAAAGGTGAAGGAGTGTGAAAAAACGAAATGTGGGGAGTTGACTTACGAGACCACCACAGCGTGAAGCGACGATTCGGGATCTGATTAAGACCGGACCGTTGAGCGTTGGTGAGCTTCTTGAACTTCATCGACTCTTCGAACCCGCTATTATGAAGGACAACGTGATCGTGGCGAAGGTAGAGCTGATCCCCGTCCACGCGGAATCCCGCCCAGTCCATGGGTTCGTCCTCGAGGGTGATGCTTTTAACTTGGTAGTGAGTCGGTACGGCATGCACTCGTTCAGGGGCTGTCTTGCGGGCGAGAAGGCATGGCACATCTTTCAAATCCCCGCATATATAGGCAAAAAGTGCCATCGTTCCGTTCCGCAAGCTGCTGCCCATAGTAAGCCTCCTAGACGTTCTGACTGTGAAGCCCAAAGATTTTGCCAGAGTGACAGTGTTCCAGAAGAGTCTCGAATGCGAGCGCTCGCTTTGGGCGAAGGTAAAGTAGTAGGATCCCTTAGCATATATCAAACAGCCGTCAGAGTCGATGAGGCCAGCGAGAACAGCCAGGCGAACAGCTCGAGAATTCTTCATATAGATTTCAGGGATATGCTTCTTGTCAACTTCTGGCCCAATGCCTTTGCGTGTTCGAACATTGAGATCATCAAGAGCACGCAGGAGAGTATTGATCTTCTTTCCGGGATTGGTCTCGTTAACGACCTGATCGAGGAGCTCGTTCTGCTCGTCATCTTGCAAATCACCGTATGCACGACGACCAGCCTTCAAACGGAATCCCTTGGGGGGAGAGGGCGGCACGTCATCATCACCAGTTTCTTCGTCGATGGCCATCTCGGTTTCTTTACAGGCTTCATCGTCTGTCTCTAGGCCGATCATGTCCATTAAAAGCTTTTCTTCTGGCTCTTCGGTTGGCTTCCCATGAGCATAGAGGAGCTCCATGAATTCAGGGTCGCTCCTAAGCTGCGAGGCAGGGTCATCAGGGATAGTATCGAAATCCACAGGGTCGTGACTGCTGGCAGGAGGATCTGAATTGAGTACTACCACATCGGGCGGCGGCGCTGGAGATGATGAGCTCAACACAATGACCTGCTTCGACGCGGTCCAGGGCGTTGGAAGTCCGTTGTCGGTGTTCAGTCGCCGGCGTCCTCGGGGCACAGGAGAGCTGCCAGGACTCGAGCTAAGTGAATGCTTCATTCGAGGTCCTCGTTCGGTTGTCATAGCATTTGCTGTGCCCTCAGTTCGTGCAGTGTCCAACTCGCCTAGTGGAGCCCGCCAAGTAGGTTTCTGAGCGGACTTTTCGCTAGGTACTATCTTCCATCCCGCAGCGATACGGCGGCTGATGATAGCGTTGCGCCTTGACGATGCCATCGCTCTATGTGCCGTCGAGATTTTTTGTGGGAGGATTGGGGGCAGAGGTAGATTGCTATGAGATGCACCAACAATTGCATAGCTCAGCCCTCCATGCCAGTTAAAATGCAGGTCAAGCTCGGCAGCATATGCGACAAGGAATTCGCGGATCTCTTTCTCGTGGTTATTGGCGATTGACGTGTATTTTCTATTCCTGTCACCCAACCAGAGCCCCAAATAATACGGATTGACCTTCACGTCTTGTGCAGGGTACTCAAAGGCTGGGGCTCTGAAAAGGCGGTAGTAGTTCCTCTGTGGAGTGGTAAGAGCAGCAAACTCGGCAGCAGTCATCATTTCAGTTTCCCATCGATCGGCCATCTTGACTTCGGGAAGATTGGGTTGTCCGGGTAGTTCGTCCTCGTCGTTAGATTCGAGGTCCTCGATGGAGCCCTGTGGGCTCGAGCAAGGAAAAGATGGAAAAGCGAAAGATCGGGCGTGACTCTTGCTCTTGATTGTTGTCTTGATTTGAATTTTGAGCAACGAGCCATTTACACCCCAATGTAGAAAGATGCCCGGCAGTGCAGAGTCGACTTTGATTGTACCTGCCTTACCGTTTGCTGATGCTGCCAGGAAACGAGATCGGAGGTTGTCCAGAGTAACTTCGCCGCTGTTATGGATCTCACGGCTTTTGGCAACGGCAGCGGCAAAGGCTTCCTGCTCACTACCAAAAAATTGTGGCGGTAAACCTGAATCGCTTTGGAATACTCGAGATGGATTTCCCCAGCAGAAGTTTGCGTACGTATAATTCTTGGGATCAGAGCCAGGAATTCGGACCTCGTAGAGGCTCTCTTGCCGCGTAACTCCCACGGTTCCGTTGAGAATGTTGCGGACCATGTCTGCGCCTTTGGGATCCCGCTGAACTTTCAACATCCAGGCAATGGCGCTCTTGAGGGCAGAAGTAAAATCTGATCTGTTCTTGGTCATGAATGCGGGAGGATCTTGGTCCCCAGGCTCAGAGCTTGGATCAGGCAGATCACCAAAGCGGTCAGCAAGAATCTGGTGGTGATCGTTGATAGTTGGTCCTTGGTATCGCACTGTATTGCTTGTGTCGCGATGAAGGGCCAGTATGTGATTTGGCGTGACAACGAGGTCCTCCTTGTAGCCGAACTTGATACGATAGAGCCTGTCCTTGCCCTTGACGACATTGAATGCTCGACGAGGACCTCCATCCGGACCTAGGAGTAAGTCGCCTTCCTTGACGTCCTGGACCTCGACTTCTGTCCCATCGTATCGAAGAAGGATTGTTCCATTTCGGAGGCATGCCTTTTCCCAGAATAATCCTTCCCATGATGGAAACGCGGTTGCTTTGAACAGTGTATGCTCGAGGATTGTCTCCACGCCACCAAGTGCCTGGATAACATCTACTCTGTATGAGTTCAGGTTTTGCAGCTTCCCGTCATGCCGCTGACTGGTCCACCAGAAAGGGTTACTCTTCATGAGTTGGTACTTCTTGAACTCTGTTCGAGTACGGAAACCTTTGTCAAAGCTGAGCGTGCTGCGATCCTTCTGGAAGAGTGTATTGATGCGCGGCAAACCTCGATCCCAGGCATCCTCAAGGTCTTCAAGAGTGAGTCGCCGATTCTGTTGCTGTGCTTCCAAACGCTTCTGAGAGTACTCCGTCCAGACACGCTGCGAATCAACAAACTCAGACTCCCAGCGATCTATGAAACGCGCTATGTTCGGAATAAGTGTTTCCTCATCGCCAGACATGCCGGCCCTGTAGTGGGTAACCCCAGTATCAGTCTGCTGAGACCAACGCTTGTCGCTGGCAGGAATCAGGATGTGAGAGCCAGAAATCATGCCCAACCCACCGATCTCCTTAGGGCAGTAGAACAAAGCTGGTGGAAAGCGCGATGGCATTTTCGAATTCAGGCCGATCTTGACGCGGGTCTGAATCTTGGTCTCGCACTTGACGATGGTATCCAGCAAGCCTACAGTCTGAACGGCGGCCTCACGGTAGTAGGTGAAAAGCGCGATCAGCGTCGTGTTCCACTTATTTGCGATTTTCGTGAAGGTCGTGGAACCGGAAGACATCAATATCTGACGAATGCGATTGTTGAACTGTTGAATGTGCTCTTCGGAAACTTGCAAGAAGGCGTAGGCGGTGCGCTCCTTGGTATCGTTTTGATTTAGAGCCCAAACACTGTCTTTCGTGGGGAACTCGTCGCTCAAGTTGCGCACCTTCGGCAAGATGCGCACTTCGAAGCCGCACATGGAGAAGAGTAGATTTGGGTTATCTCGACTATAGACACTAGCAAAGGTGTCATCCCACTCAATAGTGGTCACAGAACGAGGCAAACGGTTCTTCAAATCCCAGAAGACAGCACGACCGAGGTTTACATCGTGGCGCATCAGACGCATCCGAGAATCTCGAGGCCAGCACTTCTTGTTCTTGTAGCCGATCACATTCTCGAAGTTAGGATCTGGTTGTTCGGTCAAAAACCGCTGAATGATGTCTCGAGACTCCTCGGCAGTGAATCGCAGTAAGATCCAGATCTTGTCAATGTACCTTGTGTAGAGTCGAATGGGATGCCTAGTCTCGGTTTCGCGATCTCGGAATTGTAGGAAGTCGTTAGGACTCTGTGGAGGTCCAGCAATCTCCATTGCGCGGTTCATGCCGAGAAGAAGCAAGTCGATCATCAACCCATAGTACTGGAAGACAAAGCCTGAGAACTGCAAGCCACGAATCATGCCATAATAGTTGGTGTGATTCATGTCTTTGTACGTGAGCTTCACATTGTTCTTGTCTGCAATGTAGTCGGCCAAGTTAGGGTCCATGATCAGTTTCAGGAGGCCTTTGAGGGCGGTAAGGTTGATCTTCTCGTATACTTTGGAGAGCTGGGTTTCGATCATGACATTGCATTCGCCATCCTCGTAATTCCAGACATTCTGAAGGTTGTTGATGCCGTTAGCCCACTTGTAGACCAACAGCGGTGGCACTTCAGAGTCCGAAGGCTTAATCCAAGCAGGGAACAAGTGTCGTTGATCTGCTTGATACCACAGATACTGGTCAAGATAAGCATCTGTGATCTTCTCGATGGGTTCGACATCGTAGACAGGGTTGATTGAGTTATAGTCATCGTTCATATCGATCCCTACTTCTTTGAAAGCTCGCTGCGTAAGCAAAAACTTCTTGATTCGAGCCAACGTTGTGCCAGGAGAGTCGTAAGCTTGTTCAATGAGTGCAAGCTCTTCTCGTTGGCTTTGGTTCAGTCGGCCTTTAACAGAGTAGGCTTCGCGAAGTCGTTCAAGAGCCAGGATCAAGATCTTAGTATCGTGCTTGTACGAAACACTGGGGAATGGAATGGGCTGGAACTTTCGAGCCTCGAGCCAATGGACCATGGCTAGGTACATGGCCACACCTTCTTCTGGAAGAACACCGGATCCATCCTTCAGATAATTGTGCTGACGTTCTTGCTCGGCCTTGAGCCACAACCTAGTGAGGCGGCCCAAATTCTTCTTAGCGACGGTTTTGTCTACAGTCGCACCACGTCGAATGCGCTCGCGGTTGTAGTGAGCGACTGAAATCCACCAGTCCGCTTTACTCTTGACGTATCGCAGAATAATGCTCTCAATCGGTGCTGGCAGTCCGGGCACCTTCCATGGAATATTGCTCTTCCAGCAGCGCCACGCCTCCGACAGGTGCTGTAGAACCGTGTTGACTTTGTTCTGCTTGATACCTTCAGGCATCATGTCCAGCAAATCTGCCATGACAGAAGCGCGAAGTTCCAAATCGAAATGAGATTCAACACGCTGTTTGGTAACCGTTTTCGCGACGCCTTTGCTGTGTCGGCCCTCAAACTGACGTGACAAGAGATTGCCCAGCCATCGTTCTAGAAGTGGAATGATGCCTCGAAGAAAGAAAAGCCAGACTCGCCAAGCTGGAGCCCAGAAGCCACAACCTGGACCTTTGCCAACTGGACCTGAGTTGAAGCGATAATAGATCAAGTGCTTCAGGTCCTTGCATGACCGAATCTGATGCATCAGCTTGTACTTGTAACGGTACATGCCCGTCAGTTGGCCAACATGATTAAATGCATACAGAATTCCATCCGCAAGTTGGAAAGCGTCGATATTGCCGATTCGGTATTGAACCTGAGCATCGACAATGAGCTTCGTCAAGCGCAAAATCTCGCGCATGAGATGGAATGCATTTCCGAATCGTGACTTTTTCCGCTCCTTCGTAGTCAACGTCTTGACTGGCTTTAGATTGAAGTTGTAATCAAGATGGAGATACGTGAGGTTCTTGCGGTGGATGAGCAGATTCAACATGTTGTATCCTTGCTGGCAAACTTGAAGACCTGCTTCAACCCAATCAATGCGTGTTGACTGGAAAAACTTCGTTGTCTTCAGAGATCTAATCAAGTTTTGCTTGATTTGCGCTTTAGGCTTCGACTTGTGGAGCTCGTTCAAGACATAAGATTTCAGGAGCTTTTGATACGACACACGAACTTTCGTAGGCTGGCCCTGCGGGACATGCTCCAGGTACCATTGCTTCACAAGTGGTACATCCTGAGCGCGAACCATACGTCCGGAGCGCTTGTCGAAAGGATGGGGTGCCCACCAAAGAGCAATGGCTGATGCTGTGTCGTCATTGGAGAGTGGCTCATCGTCAAAGAAAGGCTCAAGGCCAACCAACTTCTCATCCTGTCCAACGAGGTCGAAATCTTCATCTACATTCTTGCCACGACCAAAGATTTCATCTTCATGGCTGACGGTGACATTCTTCGCAGCCGTGGAACGCTGCGAGACCGGGTTGATAACCGGATCGAAGTAGAAAGCAGGAAGTGATGGATCTTCAGCACGGACGTAGACGGTCTGTGGATATGAGTACCAAGAAACCTTGACACTCCGAGGAAGAGAATTGTATAAGAACGGGAAGGCAACTCGGTATTCCGTTCGGATGGGGGCCCGGAAGATAATCCGATCGATTGCGTTGAATTCACCGAAATCCTCATCGTTGGGATCGATGTCTTTGTAGAGCGGCTCAAATCGAGGGCCACCAGGCAAAGCAACATTGAGTGCTTTCGCAGTGAGGAAACTGTTCATGTCGAACAAATGGAAATAGTTTTTGTCAACAACATCACTCAACAGCTGATGACTCAATCGATGAAGTGTGGCCATCTGAGGCAGAGTAAGGTTCCAAGTTTTGTAGCTTGGGCCGTTGACGTGCTCGAGATTGTCGTTCAGAGGTCGATCTTCGTAAAACCATTCGATGACAGGTTGATCTTCATCCTCATCCAGCTCCATACGAATCGGTTCTGGCGCAGCAACTCCATCAATGTTCTCCAGATAGTCCATGGGCGGCTCTTCATCATCGAAAGGTGGGAAGCGCATTCTCTTGAAGTGCCTTCTGTCGCTCTTCTCTTTCCGCATGGTGACCCACATTGTAGCCCATTGCGCGTGGAATACAGGCTCGATGACCCTTGGTATCTCATCCACAATAGTCAAGCATCCATTCGTATGGAAAAGAACTTTGACCATCTTTGTTTGCTCCCAAGGCATAGGCATGTTTTCCAAGAGCTTGAGAACGGCATGAGGCATGTACTTCAAGGCTCCGAGATAGCTGCGCTTGTCGCTAGAGTATTTCTTCTGTGAAACGTCTCCAATCTCTCGAAAGGTTCGGCGCAGGATTTCCGGTGGCATCTCAGTCTTCTGTGTCTCGATAAAACCTCCTGCAGCCCGCTTGTCCCCGAACCTCAACTTCTGAATACGCAACCATTCTTTCTTCTTCGCCTCCAGTTTTGTATTGCTGTCGGTGTAGGGCTTGTAGCCGGATTTCGAAGGTTCAGGTGCACCTGGCGCGGGAGGATGTGCGGGTAAGCCAGGCACAGGTGGCGCCGGTGGGAGGGGATTCGCCATGGTGAATTCAACAACGAAGACCTGAATACAGTTTTTCCACTCGTTGGTTGTTGGTCTGCACTATGAGCCCTGCCACAGGCCTGAAGCACTCAATGAAAGGAGTTCGCGCAGGGTAGCAGATGGCGGCAAACTACGAATCGCGGAGTGATTGCAGTCAACCAAGGTTATAAGGAAGAGAAACACTCGAGGGATATGTGGCGACAACGTAAACCGACAGTGTCAAGCCCAAGGTTGATGGAAGCCTGTTTGCGCTGCCGGCGGAAGCTCGCCGTGATGTGATCGGAGCTAACGTCGCTTTCGCAAAATGGCGGCGAGAGGAGAGACACGATGAAAAGAACGGCAAGACTGAAGAATCGAACGAAATTGTCGATAGTTCGATACCTCAGCCTATCAGCGGATGGGAGGAGGGAGAAGGTTTGTGGGAATTGTTTCTAACGACCGCGACGAATACTTCCTCTTTGGAGACTTTCTTTGCAGCCATGCCGCTAGGCAAAATATTTCGCCGATCCGCGCACTAGCGTCTTAAGGTTCGCACCACAATCTAGCACATTAAACGTCGCAAGCGAAAGAATATAGCGGCAGCATCAAATTCAAAACCGCCAACCCCCATAACCAATTCAAGATGCCTAGTCATCGTCTCACATACGTAAGTACACATCTGTTTGATATTCTTACGTTTGTAGCTAACAATGAGGACTGAAGCGCCGCCGGCACCCATACAACACCAAGTCGAACAGAGTACGCATCATCAAAACTCCTGGCGGTGAACTACGGTATCTACACATCAAGAAGAAGGCATCTCCAGTAAAATGTACGTGCCCGATACAATTTCAATGACCGTTTTGATGATTAACTAATCCTATAGGTGGTGATTGCGGAATTAAGCTTGCGGGCATTCCTACCCTTCGACCTCGCGAATATGCTACGACATCTCGCCCGAAGAAGACCGTACAGCGAGCATATGGTGGTTCAAGATGTGCAAACTGTGTCAAGGACCGCGTTGTTCGAGCTTTCTTGATCGAGGAGCAAAAGATTGTGAAGAAGGTGTTGAAGGAGTCTCAGGCGAAGAAGCGATGAAGAGCTGAGGTGCATAAGGTTAGACGGATTTCATGGCGGTGGGAGAACAGTTGCAAACTTGCTAATCGCAGCTGGTTAGTCTTTCAATTACCTAGCATCTCCAATGGGCTTCGGCGTGAATTGCGGTTGATCACACGTACAATACCGTCTCTGAATGAGACTGGAAAATTCAAGGCTCGAATTTTCCCAATTGTTTGCTGGCACAGTGACTACAGCATTGTTTGATTACTACGCTATGCTTGACCAATTTCATCATCCTGCAAGGGCTTCAGCTGCAGCTTGACCCACAGCGCCTGCAAACTCGGAGAAGAACACCCCTTTCAAGATTGTTTCGCCTTCGGATTCAACCCATTCCCCAGCTTTTACTAAGCGTTCCTTCCACTGCTGCTGTTGACGCTTTGTGAGGTCCTCCCATTTCTTGGCCGCAGTGTCTTTCTTTAGCACGTCCGCTGGATTAGCATGAACTTCCGTAGAGAGCTCATCAGACCCGTCTTCTGCCGCGCGGATAACAATCGCCTTCTTGTCCGAATCAGGGAGGTTGCGATTGTTATGATGAAGATGCAAAAGATCTCGTACGTGATTTACGCTCACGTACCGCAAATCCTGGTCTGCTATTTTCTCCGCCTTATGAATGTAGGCATTGGTGATGTTGCTTGCTCGCTGACCTTGGAACCCTAAATAATTCTGTAGACTTTGTGGGATCAAACCCAGCGATGGGTTATCGCCCGCAGCACGTGCCTGAAGGAATGATTGCAAAAACAAAAGCAAGAATACTAGGCCAAAGCCAATGACTGAAAGTGTGCCGTACTTTGGAAGAGATTCGGAGAGACCGCTACGCTTCGTAAGAACGTATCTTGACCCAGATTTTGATGAATGGAGCGGCTGCAGAGGTAATGTTTCGACGACAACAGTATTGGCCAGTGAGATGCTTGCTAAATGGATACTCCGTAGACCAGATGAAGAAGCGCTTCGTTTCTTTTTCTTTTTGGGAGAAGAGATGACCGGCGACAGACCTACGGTCTGGAACGGTTCCAACACAACCTTTTTCATGGCCATCGTATGTAAATTTCTCCAATCCAAATACAAATTGAAGGGACTCAAAGTATCCTTTGACGGACCAGAGTATTCGAGTGTGTATACTTGAACATCTTGGGCCTGTGCTGCAACCGCAACGATTATTTGTCGAGCGCCTGTTTCAACATCCGCATCCAGAAGGCAGACATCCATGCTGACGGCAGCTCCCATTCGCACTGGGAGTTGTTTGCGAAGAAGGCAAAGTCCCTCGCCGCCGTCGGGGTAAATTGCCAAAATCTGCAGCTCCGATTGACTTCCTCGGTTCGATAAAATGAGGAGATGGCGTGAAGTCAAGAATCGGAGCGATCGAATTCGAGGACGCCCAGGTCGCTGGAATGCATCAGGAACCGGTACAGAGTAGACGCTCTTCGGTTCTCCCACGGGCTTTTTGAATTTGCGCTTCAAAGAATCATAGTTTAATATGGAGACATAGATCTCGGTATTGGTGCAGAACGCAATTAGAAACAGGCCGTCCGGGGTCTCGAAGATATCAATGTCATTTGCTTCCGCATTCTGCAATGGTTTAATCGTTTGGAGGACATCTACTGAATTGGAGGATGAATTATTCGTAGCGTCAAAGATAATAATCTCACTGTCTTTCGAAAGAGAGCTCGCGATTGCGCCTATACGCTTGCCGTCCGGCGATGACTTCTTTGGCTGCGACAGACGAAGCAATCTTTGAAAGGCTCCGTCATCGCCTGAAGCAAACGACGATGAAAAGAGTGAGGTCTTGCTGATAGGCACAATCTTTCCTTGGGCTGGTTTCCCACTCTTGGTTTTTGTCCTTACGGGAAGGTCTATTCTGAACGATCTGAAGTGTTTATTGACGCCTTTTTGTCTTTCAGCCGAACCCGAATTTAGTCCAACGTAAGCGGAAAGCCCATCTTTCGTTGGAAGCACAGCAAGCGACACTGGACAGTCTTCTTCGATGCTGGTAGCTAGCTCTGCTACTCTTTCAACAGCTTGTTCTGAGGAGATGTTGAGAAGTGTGAGACGATTGGGAACTTCTTTCTGTCCTTCACCGCCTCCTCCACTAAGGAGTAAGTATCCGCGATTGTAAGGGTCGAAATCGAGCGCCCATGGTGGATAACCAAGGTCAAGCTGCGCAGAAGAGGCACGCTTTGACATTAGCAATGTGATTCAAAGTGAATTACGTGTAGGATCGGCCACGAGACCTGTAGGAAAATTAAGAGATTCAAGAGAGTAAGCTGGAGGATTTCATGCCGAAAGGAAGATAATAAAAGGACGTGAAACTGCTTGCAACTAGAGGGTGGAAAGGGAAACGTAGCCTCTATGTTATGAGAAACGTAGAGTTATTGCATTCTACTACTATCGAAGGTACGATCTAAATCCACTGCATGCTAGGATCTCCACGTGACTTCACTTGCCCTAACAATTGCCCCTAATTAAGGTATCCAACCGAAAATGACCTGTGATCAATTTGCCTCCTTCCTCCGTCACTCTGAATCCTCCTAACCCGGCTATTCTATCTGGAATTCCTGAGAAGTCTTGGACGGAGGTTCGTGGTGAGCTTAAATAATGTTCCACATCGCCGGTGGCAGTGAGCCGTCCTCGGCGCAGGTTTTCGTATTTTTCAGAACTACCACTACAACACAAGGTCGACTATATCACAGCACATCGTCCAAACCCCCAGGGCAAAAGTAGATTAGGAGTTATTCTTAAGAGGTTAATTTGGAAGTGAGATTGAAGTGAGTTGAAAATTCGTAGTCCCATTTAATAAATATTCTCACTTTTAGATCATTTTACTTCACTTCATCTCATCATTTTCCTCCTCCAGCCTCTTCGGTATTTAACTCCATCATATTCACCACTTTTCTCCTACAGCTTCTCCCGTATTCTCACTCCATCACCGCCGTATATCACCTTACGAGCATGGAGAATAAAGCGGATGGGAGAACGTTGCCCGGCTCTGGTGGCAGGACCTAGATGAAGATGAAGACGAAGACGAAGACGACCAACCTGGATGCGATCAGCCCAACGCCTTCGATGGAGGTCAGCAATCCGACTTAAAACATGGCGACCCCATTGCCGACCTTGTCAATCTTGATCCACGGGGCAGAGATCCCGCAGCAGGGGGGCTGTTGGTCGGGGAGCATCGAAGCCTAGTAATAGCCAAGTTCTTGGATGCACTCGACACTGCGACACGTAACAACGACACCGCTTATCTTGACAACCTGCTCGGCTTTGACGAGCAAACCCTCCAAACGGCAGCCGCCACCTCAGTACGAGCGACAGACGGAACCAAGAACAAGAAGCCTCAAGAGAAACGCCAAGGCAACGTATCTACTGGCGACAGTCTTCCTAGCAAGAGGAAGGCCACCCCCACAGGTTCTAGTGATAGAAGCGACGAAGACCATCACGCACCCAAGAAGCGTCGTAAACACCGGATAGACACGCCATCGGATTACGACACCGATGCTGAGATCTCTGACATTTGCGCGGTACTGTTAGATACGGTCGATAGTCTCCGCGACGCGACTCGTAGACTGTCGAGACTTTCGACAAGAAGAGCACGCCATCCACGTCCCCGACCAGCTACAACGACTTTACAGTCCCAGTCTGGTAACATGCTAGAATCAAGGTTTCAAGCGCTACGCGCTGCAAACTCGGCGTCCATGGCACCAAGCCATGAGGAACAAAGGCCGATATTGGGCCCAGGGCCTCGTACGCAGCCAGAACTTGACCTTGGGTCGCAACCGCTACCACGAGGGCCTCCTATTCAGCCGTTTATGCGCCCAGACCAGACCATGCAACCGTCCGTGCCATCGGCTCTGGCCCAGGCAGTTCCGCAACCTCCCACCTCCGCGCGGCCAGATGAACCAGTTTCGCAAGAATTACTCGAGAAGATACAGACGTACGTGCTCGAGCAGATGGCCGCCATGGCGGCAGCCAAGGAGAAGGAGAAAGAGGACGGTGATCAGGGAGACTGACAGCAGGCAAAAGCATGCCTTCATGGCCAAATAATCTTAAATGGTCCAAAAAGTGAAGAAAATAGGTAGTCATCGTACTACAAGTAGGTAGAGGTACCTTAGAAATGCAAGGTTTTGCACCCTGCATAACGTGGCAACTCCACCATCTAGTATTATGTTAAGAAACGGCGTTGGAATGCTATAGTGATGATATCCCCTAAGCTTTAACGTGCCCTCTACGTCCGGCTAATTCATTCAAGGCTGAAAAAAGAACACAGGAATGGTTCCTGCATGTCTTCGTGCAAAGTGATTGTGAAGTTCCGTAGATGCGGCAAAAAGACAAAATCCTGGTCGGCTAAACATTAATGCGAGGAAATTCTTGGCGCACCGCTACACCACAATTTGATGAAAGGAAATCCTAACGAATTAGGTTTGTTACCATATCAACACCAAATCTAGATTCAGTTGCTTCGTCATGTCTTCAAAACGAGGGTAAGTAGAAGTCATACTCTTCGGCCCATTGCTGATTTGATTGTGACTGAATGGCTAACTTTTTTCACAGTCGAGGCTCCGCCTCCGGTAACAAACTGAAGATGACTCTCGGTCTTCCAGTGTACGTTATAACCACTTACGTTCGACTTCGCAATAGGGAATCTGACTGTTTTTCTCAGCGGCGCCGTCATGAACTGCTGCGACAACTCCGGAGCCCGCAACCTCTACATCATCTCCGTCAAAGGGTTCGGTGCGCGATTGAATCGTCTACCAGCGGCCGGCGCAGGCGATATGGTTATGGCTACGGTCAAGAAGGGCAAACCAGAACTACGAAAGAAGGTCATGCCTGCGGTGGTGGTTAGGCAGAGCAAGCCGTGGAGAAGAGCGGATGGCGTCTACTTGTACTTCGAGGACAATGCAGGAGTGATTGTGAATCCCAAGGGCGAGATGAAAGGATCAGCAATTACCGGACCGGTCGCGAAGGAAGCAGCAGAGCTGTGGCCGCGTATTGCCAGCAATTCCGGTGTCGTGATGTAAAGAGTTTCTTCAATTTGTTTGCTTTGGCGTCGGTTCATGGATCACATGCATTCGAAGCGCATCGCGGCAAAGCGAGAGCTTCGACAGTTCTGAAGACGAATACAGTTATACATTCATCAGACTATACAAGCCTGAATTGTCTATCCCTACCTATTCTATCTCATCCCAAAGTCTCCAATAGTCGTATGTATCTTGAGCGGCTATGTTGGATCATGGATATCCTCAGCTTTCGACGTCCTACCATTCTCCTTCAGAGATTGTTTCGCCTTATGTACACCTCCGACTGTTACCTTCGTTTCTTCGCTCTTAGGAACTTCTCTTGTTTCCCTAAAGTAGAGAACAACACCACAAATTCCCAGCAACAAAGTTACAATGTCGAGAATGTGAATGCCCCACCAAAGGTGCTGGATCCCAACCCAACAGCGTCCAACTTCGTACCTCCACCGCTGTGTACTTTCATCCCACCAGGCACTCAGTAGCACTGAATTACCTCCGAACTCACCCATCATGCTTCGAACCGTAATTTCTCTTACACCAGGAGTATCCTCTTCTCGATACCTCCGCTGTGCTTCGACGGTCATCCACCTCGCAGATTTCCAAGATCCATCTTCGTTGACGAGAGGTCGAACAGCATAGTGATATACATCACAGCCTTCATGATCGTGGCCAGTCAGGATCACAGAGTCCCGGCCTAAGCCTCGTGCAGGGACGTGAGGACTAGGGTGCTTGCCGAGCAGGCCTTGAAGAATAGCGTCCCGGCTAAGATCTGCAGAGAGCATATTCTGTTCTTTCACGCCACCACCTTCATCGTCGGGAAAGAAGTCGAAGTGCGGACTGTCTATACAGACACCCGATTCCTTATGGAGTGGGATATGCGTCAGAACAATCGTCAGATGATCATGCGTTTCCACAGGCGATGAGTGGTCAATGGCGTTGTTGATAAATCCGAATGTAGACATTACCAGTTCGTCAGAAAGGGCAGGTCCATCAAGATTCATGCTATTGAGCACGATGATGCGGATAGTAGGGGCGTTCAAGGCAGTCGTATTAGGCAAAGTAAAAACGATGTCACCATTTACTGGTCCAAGAAGTCGTTCAAACCTTTCGATGCGTTCTTCATCAATGTCGCCTGCGTATCCAATATCGTGATTACCAGCAACGTTGATTATGCGATCGCTCCATGAAGGATCAGCACCCAAGACTTCCCTACGTGGACCCTTTTCACTGTATTGCTCGCCATGCAGAAGGTCCGATCCAACTTTTTGACTACCTTTAAACACTCTCTTCCAAAATCGCCCTGTACGTCGTTCAAATTCGGCGTCTGATACCCATTGACTTCCAAGCAGATCTCCCAGTACTGTGACATGTGTTGGCGCTGCCCACCAACGAAGAGAGCGATAAATGTGAGCCAGATAGTAGTCATTCCCGAAGAGGTCAAGGGATTTGCGTAGATACTGTGGCGCGCGCAGTACGTCCGGGATGATCTCTCGAATTGCTCTGAGGAGGCCACCAATGGCATGGGGGATATTGCCCTCGCTGAGACTGAAGTAAACGTGCTTCAGTGCTATTAGGGTCCCATTGGGAGCTTTCGGAAGAGAGGTATCACCCTCAAGTTGCGGATCGGCCAGAACTAGCAGTCGAAAGGGAGCGGTCTCAGGCGGTCGCGGAGGTGGAGGAGGAGGCGCCTTAGAGATCCCATCTAGATCGTCAAATGGATTCTGAGGTTTAGGCTCGAAGATACAAGTATCTGGACCTCTCTTCCCGCTGACGAGCGCTGGCGAAGGGAAATCGCAGCCGTTTACGATCGGATAGAGATACAGATACGCGGTTGCGACTAGACATGCCGGGAGGAGGAAGCGGAAGAGTGCGAATATGGCCGGATGGAGGTGCATTGAGACATGGATGTCTGCTTCGTAACTTTACCACAGCAAGAACGCGTGTCGAAGACCAAAGAGAAACGTGACAACAATCGTTGAAGAGATGAAATCTGTAACAAGAAGCGTAATCACGTGTAACCCCTATCCCCGCGACGCGAAATGCCCCACGTCGTGAACAAAATCAGAGGTACCTCCAACTTTCAACCGCACAGTTTCTTTGCAATTACAGATATTTGAACTTCACATAGAATGAGATATTTTCAAGCAAATCAAGAATCTGATTCTTCCATGACATACGAAAGTTACAATGATGTTGTTGTTCTGTCGCTCTCTACATTCATCGACTGCAAAGAGCGACAAAACAAAACTTCCATTTCCCTATCGCTTTCACTTCTTTTCGAACAAAATTTTAGTCTTGCTCTTAGAAAACTCACACTACGATCACATTCGACAAAATATTGAGCAGCATTTGATGTTGTGTTGACTATAAGCGGGCAATTTGCGGATGGCTGGTGAGATTTTGCACCCGGGTTTTGAGATTTTGCACCCGTGGCGTTAAGCTAGTCCCCGTTAGTACTAGGCGCATCTCGATGCCTTGGGTTTAGTGACCTCTCAACCCACAACAAGCCGTTTAAAACGGACGAAAACGAGCCATAAGTGTTGCCATACCCTCCTAAATGCACTATTTTTGAACCGTGAAAAAAAACGGTCGAATTTGATCAAAAATTCGCCGAAAAGAGCTGCACATCAAGTATCAAGTATTTAGTGCCTTGATGCCTTGTAGCAGGCCCCTAAATTAGTGGGGGTCGCTATTTATAGGCCCCATACCACTAATTTGATAGCGACCCCCACTAATTTAGGGGCCTTAGGCCCGTTATCAACACCATGCAAAGTTGATCAAAAACCTCACTAATTCAGTCAATTGAGCACGGTTTTGTGCGTATTGAGGCCTCTATTACTTTGTAATGCGTCATTTGAGACCGAAATCGCGCTCAACATCATGCAAATTGATCAAATATTGACTGATTTAGACGGCTTCCGGGGGCCTAGTACTAACGGGGATTAGCTTAACGCCATGGGTGCAAAATCTCAAAACCCGGGTGCAAAATCTCACCAGCCTTTGCGGATTCAACTTCGTCGCGTTCGTACCTCTCGTCCTCTCCATGAAGTGCTCACACCATCTGGATCACGTGTGAGATGACTAATGTGATCAAACGTTCCAGCCACAGACATCCAGTCTTATTTCCGTCGACGCGTCTGACTAAACGCGATTAGGCTGTGAACTCAATAGCATCAACAACTCGATCCTGGGCTTTCCAGCTGGTCAGCGCGTTTAGATGCTCTAGCCTAAGTACCCTCTTTCTCGTCTCTATCACTTGTATGTCCAACTCTTCGGCTTCCTTCCATCGTCCATGATGTTTGTATGTTACGGAGAGATTATTCATGCTGGTCAGCGTGTCCGGATGCTCAGGCCCAAGCACCCTCTTATGTATCTCTAGTATTTGTGCCCGCAGTGCTTCAGGTCGGCCCTGATCTGAATACGTTGATGCAAGATTCCCCTGCATATTAGCGCGTCTGGATACTCATACCCAAGCACGCTTGTTCGGAGCGTGCACATGCTTGAAACGAGTCATGAATGTTTACGATAGTGCAAAGCAGTGGCAAACTTCGCAAGCGAGCGCTATATTCGCTCTGAGGCAAGAGGAGTACTATTGTGGCCGATAGAGAACTTGAGTAGATGGAATAATAATGCTTCGTCCTTAGTTACTCTAAAGGCCGTAGGTATTCATAACCCCCCATAATGGGTCTCTGCAGCCTAATTTGACTCGTAGCTACAGAATCAAGCATCATGTAGATTGACCCCTTTCTTCCTCCATCTTTGAGTAATTATTGCAGCACGCAATTGTAGTAGGATGCTGTAGACCTAGTGTTCTTCTGCATCCGTCGCAGGCCCTCTGGTAAAGCTCGGCCGCAGTATCATACCGCTTCCACTGGTGGTAGAGGTAAGCACGGCTGATGACGCTCATGAGTGTGTGTGGGTGTTCCTTCGAGAGTACTTTCTCTCTCCCTTCCAACGCTCGACGGTTCATCTCTTCTGCGTCCGCATACTTCCCCTGGTTCCGCAGCACCACTGCCAGGTTATGGACGCTCATCAGCGTGGAAGGATGCTCCTTCCCTAGCGCTTTCTCATAGCATTTCAACGCTTGCCGGTGCATCTCTTCTGCTTCCTTCCACTTCCCCTGGTCCCCTAGCACTGTTGCCAGGTTGTTGATACTCGTCAGCGTGTCCGGGTGCTCATTTCCTAGCGCTCCCTCACGCCCGCCTAGCGCTCGCCGGAACATCTCCTCTGCATCCACATACTTCCCCTGGCTCCGCAGCACCACTGCCAGATTGTTGACGCTCCTCAGCGTATCTGGGTGCTCCTTCCCTAGCGCCTTCTCATACCATTTTAGCGCTCGCCGGTTTATATCCTCTGCCTCTTCGTACTTCCCCTGGTCCTTTAGTACTGTTGCCAGGTTGTTAACAACCCTTAACGTGTCCAGGTGTTCTTTCCCTATCGTCTTTTCATACACTTTCAGCACTCGCCGGAACATTTTCTCTGCTTCCTCAAACTTCCCTTGGGATTGCAGTACTGCTGACAGGTTGTTGGCGCTCTTTAGCGTATCCGGGTGCTCCTTCCCTAGCGCGCTCTCATATCCTTCTAGCGCTCGCCGGTGCATCTCCTCTGCCTCCTCATACTTCCCCTGGTCCTCTAGTACCAATGCTAGGTTGTTGACGCTCGATAGTGTGTGTGGATGCTCCTTCCCAAGTACCTTATCTCTCCCTTCCACTACTCGCCGGCTCATCTCTTCTGCGTCCACGTACTTCCCCTGGTCCCGCAGTACCACTGCTAGGTTATTAAAGCTCGTCAGCGTGTCCGGGTGTTCCTTCCCCAGCGCCTTCTTATATTCTTCTAGCGCTCGCCGGTATATCTCCTCTGCCTCCATGTACTTCCCCTGGGATTGCAGCGCTGTTGCCAAGTTATTGACGGTTGTCAGCGCATGTGGATGCTCCTTCCTTAGCACTTTCTCATACCCCTCCAGCGATCGCTGAAACATATCTGCCTCCTCGTACTTCCCCTGATCCTGCAGCACCAATGCTAGGTTGTTGATACTCCTCAGCGTGTCAGGGTGCTCCTTCCCCAGTACCTTATCTCTCCCTTTCACTGCTCGCCGGCTCATCTCTTCTGCGTCCACGTACTTCCCCTGGTCCCGCAGCACCACTGCAAGGTTGTTGATGCCCTTCAACGTGTCCGGGTGCTCTTTCCCTAGCGCCTCTTCATACCATTCCAGAGCTCGCCGGAACATGTCCTCTGCCTCTTTATACTTCCCCTGGGATTGCAGCACTGCTGCCAGGTTGTTGACACTCCCCAGCGTGTCAGGGTGCTCCTTCCCGAGCGCCTTCTCATACCCTTCTAGCGCTCGCCGGTTCATCTCTTCTGCATCCACATACTTCCCCTGGCTCCGCAGTACTACTGCCAGATTGTTGACGCTCCTCAGCGTATCTGGGTGCTCCTTCCCTAGAACCTTTTCATACCCTTCCAGCGCTCGCCGGCTTATCTTTTCTGCCTCTTTGTTCTTCCCCTGGGGCCCAAACACCAATGCGAAGGCAAGATTGTTCATACTAGCTAGCGTGGAAGGATGGTCCGCGCCAAGCACCCTCTTTCTCGTCTCCATCACTTGCACCTCTAGATCTTCGACCTCTTTCCATCTGCCTTGATTCCTGTACGTTGATACTAGGTTGTTCATGCTGGTAAGCGTGTCTGGATGCTCTACGCCAAGCACCCTCTTGCGAGTCTCTACTACTTGCTTCTCCAGCTCTTCGGCCTCCTTCCATCGGCCTTGCTTCGTGTACGTCGACGCCAGGTTGGCCATGCTGGTCAGCGTGGAAGGATGCTCAGCGCCAAGCACCCTCTTTCTCGTCTCCATCATTTGCACCTCCAGCTCTTCGGCCTCCTTCCATCGGCCTTGATTGCTGTACGTCGTCGCCAGGTTGGTCATGCTGTTCAGCGTGGAAGGATGCTCAGCGCCAAGCACCCTCAAACTCGTCTCCATCACTTGCACCTCCAACTCTTCAGCTGCCTTCCACCGCCCTTGAACATGATATATTAACCCTACCATTGCTATACTACTTAGCGCTAGTTTGTCTTTCTCACCGAGCAACTTCTTTCCCGTATTCATCGCTTTCACCGACATCCTCTCCCCTTCAGCTCCATCCCCTCTCCACCATGCATACCATGCTGCTTTATACAGCACTGAAGCCCATACTATCAATGACTCTCGTTCCTTTGGCCGCTGTGCTGCTGCTGATTTCGCGTGAGGGAAAAGTGCTTTGCATTTGGCCCAATTCTCGTACTCTCCAGTCGGAAGTTCAGCGTCAAGGTTCTGGATGAATTGTCTCTTCCATTTCTCCAGCTGTTGGTTGGCTTCAAGCCACTTTCGTGTTGACAGCTGCACCAGACTGTGCATTTCAAATGTGGTACCATCCGCATTGACAGAGATGAATGAGTAGTTGCGCAGCGCCAAAATATCGTCTTCGAACTTATGTCTTTCGCTGAGTTGTGATTCGTCATCTTCATCGTCGTTTGCATCATTGCCAATGTCGCTGCTTTCCTCCTGTTGCGCATGCTCTTGTTGGATTCGATTTCGAAGAAGGGACTCTGGAATTCCCTGGCGATCGAAAAGGCTCATTAGCGATAGCAAGTCGGCAGCTGATGGTCTGGACTGAAGTATGTGATTAAATGATATCTGCCAAGTGATAATGATAGAATTCTTTGCCTCTTTGTCTCGACGGAGCTCCCCTCCTTCGTAGTTAAGGAGGCTCGTTCTGTTGCGATCGCTCCTCCTGAACTCTTCGAGGTACTGACATACTGAAAACCGCGGAGCTCGCTGAGAGATGTATGTTGCCGCCTGAACAATGGCAAGCGGTATATACTCTAAGACTTCCGCAAGCTCAGCAATGTCCTTGCTATCACTTGGTTCTCCCAGCTTCTTCTCAAAGAGTGCAACCGCTTGTGCCCCATCCATTGGTTTGACCTCGACGATGTCCCTCTTTTCAACCAACTTCAATACCATCTCTTTACTCCGTGATGTAATGAGGATTGACCCATTCTGGCTTCGAGGAAGGTAATCTCGCAATGATTGAGAGGTTCTTGAGTGGCCGGCATTGCACTGAGCGTCAGAGTCAGAGCTGAGAAGGAAGCGCACGTCGTCAACGTTGTCGAGAATCAGAAACCATTTCCCGCTCTTACCATCATTCAACCAGTCATGCACGAGCTTGAATATGTTTGCGTTCAGATCCCGCCGTCCAAGGATCTTGACCTTGTCTGCAATGTCCCGATAGCTCTGCTCAAACCGGGCCGCGTTGCTCGCATGCACCCAGAACACCCACGTTTCGGGGGATCGCTCTCGAACTCGGAAGGCGTATTCGATAGCAAGTTGTGACTTCCTGCTTTCGAGTTAGTGGTCGTCCTCTCACCGTATGCTCGAACTGACCCGACACCGCCCAGCCCGACAAGCGCTGACCAAGATCCAGGCACTGCACATTTTTGCTGTATCCGATCTAGTAAATCTCCTCGTTCGACAAAATCTGCATCACGGAGGAAGGGCACGGTGGATGATGGGTTAGGTGGAGTTTCTGGTCGCTCTGGGTGGAGACAATCGTCAGCGCTAGCTCGGCTCGAATCTGTCGCAACTTACCCGGCGGAAAGTGGAACTCGTTATGGACCGGCCCGTAGATGATCCCGGCTTGGAAGCCGCGATTTCCATCACCAAATGTCGACACCGATGCCATTCTGAGCAAAGAGTCTTTGAAGTTTGCAACGGAATGCCACAGCTGAGCTGAGGTTGATGGTTGGCTCTTGTGCGCTCAGCCCCGCCCGTTCAGCTGCTCTGAACTTGCATCGCAACACATTGCACTCTCTCAGCAAAGACGCACCACAATGGAGTTCAGAAAAGAAAATTAGCACATTAATCTATTAAACCTATCCTCACTTCCCTCCGAAAGTCAAACCACTAATTGGACCATTGATGACACCAGCTTGGAAGCCAGAGTTCTGGGCGCCAAATGTCACTGTGGTAGAACCAGTCTGCTTCTCGGCGACAGCCTTTGCAACAGCCTTTGCAACAGCCTTTGCAACAGCACCCTCCTGAACCTTCAACAGCAGCTCGGCCAGCAACTTCTGTGACGCTCTCAGCCCTACCAGCTCTTCCTCTACATTATTCAGTATGTCGACCTTCTCTTCCACGCTGTCCGCCTGGACCTGATCATCGCTGACATCTTTGATCTCTTCCAGCGTCCTATTTGCTTGTACCAATTGTCCCTCTGTTGTTTCGGCAGCACTGGTGATCTCAACCTGCCTCGTTACCACGGTCTGCTTAATCTCTTCTAGGGTGTGAGTGCTGCGGATGGAGCCGTAGCTTTAAAGCGATATTCAGCATCTCACATCGATGAGTGTGGGCTCAAGCTACTCACAATGTTCCTATGCTTACAACAGCATTGATCGTGAGCTTGCAATTCTGTAACTGTTCTGACATTGTCTTTATTCGTCCCTGCTTGAAGAATCTAACATTTGCTCGATCTTGCCACGACAACTTCCCTTCGTCTGAATGCTTGGCCCATCGCTGAAGGTCATTCCTGAACTTTTCGCATGCTCTTACGCAAGTGTTGATTGTGGTCTTCGACTCATCAGCTACAGTCTTACCAAGTGACTCCCATTCTTCATTCTTCACATGTTGAAGTGAGGTGAGGGCTGAGTCGACAGAGTGCACCTCTTCCTTCAAGCGGATCACAATTTCTGGCGCATCACTGATCTTCTGGAGATCATCGAGTAGAAGCCTCAGACCATGTAAGGCCGGAACAGTGATTCCAACGATGCTTGCAGCGACGCTGAGAGGATCAGTCATTTTGTAGAGTGATTAATGGTGTGAAAAGGCTGAGATGGAGATCCACCAACGAAGCTGAGCGTCTGGAATATCATTCAAGGTCCACTCAGCCCTTCAAACAGCGATTGGTTGGCTGACAAGGTTTGGACGCACGAAGACACAGTGAAAGACACGAAAGTTATCAGAATTGCATTATGGAGTATTCTACCAACCCAGATGTTTTGATCTCTCTCACACCGTCTTCTGGTTCACTGTTGCGCGACTTCTCAGCTGCTTTGGTGGTAGGCGGGCGGCCTCTACGCTTGCCTGTTTGTCCACTTCTACTTTCAGTGCTGGCCTTTTTCGCGTCACGCTTCCTTGCGCATTAACGATATCCTCATAGCTCATCACCTTTGCTTTACCAACGACGGTTGACTTGGCAGCTACCCGCGACTTGGCTTCGTTGTTCTGCTCGAATAAGAGCTTATTCTCGTCATGGAGAAGGGCGCACTGAGCAAAAGCCTTTTCAGCTGCATTGCCCAATTTCTGGAGGCGCATTTTACCTGTATTATCAGACACGTCGATGCCCTGTTCGATTAGATTTCGCAGCGACTTCAGGGCCTCCGAAGTCAGCGGTGTTTGCAGTGGTGCGCTCGGCGGCGGTTCAATTGCAGTATCAAGCTGAGGAACTTGAACTATGACCTTTGGCTTCTTGATGTCTTTAAGGACCTTATTCGGATCGAATGGAAAGAGTCCTGCCTTCGCCCAGCCAGACTTGATATTTCGAGGAGTGAAGGCCGAATTCCGCTGCACCTCCGCGATACAGCCGCTCAACTTCTTCCCGGTATACTGCTTTCAACGGGCCAAACACTCCTACATCGCAAGGTTGGAGTTTGTGGGAAGTATGGGAGAGAATCCTACAGAGAATGATGTTGTTTTCGAAACAAAATTTCATAGCTTCGAGCGATTCGTGCGTCCCGAAGCCATCCATGATTAGAATCCGTGGTTTGTTGCCTGCTAAGTCCCTTGTGAGAGGATCAAATACCTGCTGAATCCAATACAAGCTGATCGCAGAGTCTGTATATCCCGTTGCAGAGCAAGCAAAGTGCCATCCGGGTGTAGGATACGTGGTCCATGTACTTCGGTGTGTTGCAACTGGCCAGATTATAAGCGGAAATAGACACCTACCATCGACAGAGATACATTCTATCGAGTTGAAAGTAGGAAACAGGCTTAGTATTGTAACACCTAGGTAGCTAAGTTATTAGGTGTTCTCATATACGTGACAATACAGATGACTGCCTATTAGGCAGTCACACGTGATCTGGGATCCAACTTATCGCTGTCACTAACGTCCGCTTGACGCCAGCTCCTCTGTAGTTCCGGAGATCGTCCTTACCTACCAAGACTTTAAGTGAGCTCAGCATGCTTAAGAGAATTCCAGTTTCATCCATATTTTACACGTTCTGAGGGAGAATAGCCGGCTCGTGTAGCTCTTTCCCAATGACATCAAACCAAAGTGTGACTTTGTCGAAGATGTTATTGTCATGTCGATTCCAGTCTAACGGCTTGACTCCTCTCGATTTAAGCTCCGGATAACGCTTGTAGAAGCCTTGGGCTCAGTTCTTGCCCGGAGGATGGATCGTTTTGTTCGCGGAAGGGGCGTGAAGAGAGGAAGAACGCTGACATACAATGATCAGCGTTAGAGAGCGTAGGAACTTGACAGGTATAGGAAAGCCATTGTTAGACATCCGGAGCAGGTAGCTTGCTAGAGCCTTCTCCTCTGAAGGAGTTGAAATGTGTTTCTTCAAGTGTGTTATATTAAGAAATGTACCTTCTAGGTACATTTATACTCGTAACCACGGGGATGCCTTCACAGGCATCCCCGCCATGACTTCGTCGTGTCTCTCATACCTAATAGGTACCTACGCCACTGACTTCATCACGTGCTGTTCATCAGAAACAACTGAAGGCGTGAGATACTGCTGGTTTTCTGCCTTTTCTCGCATTGATCGTCTTCCATGAGCTTGGTGCCACCGAGTCGACCGTGGAATATCGCTCGAGGCTGACACCGGAGTGTATGCTATTAACTACGAGATTCAAACAGCAAAGCTACCGCTTCATCCGTCCACGGGGATGTGAAGGGAAAAGGGGAGGAACGCAGCGCAGCTGCGCAGGTGTGGGAGCTTTTCGGAGGGCCCATTTTCGAACCTTCTTCTTCGTCTCAAGGTGAACCAATTAACTGCAAAAGCGGCCCTCTATCTCATGGGGGTCGATTTTGTGATGTTTTTCGCAAAACTGGTACAATTATGGATACAGTCCATAACGAAACTGGTTATCACCACTTGGAGCGTACACACCCAAACTCAGCCTCGGTGGCTAGTACTCTACGGACTTGTACGTAAATGGCTAGCGTATTCTCGCTAGCCAAAAAGTGTACTTGGGAGAAAGTCGTTTGAGATTTCAAATCATTCTAGAAACATAATTAGTTACAGCATTGGTCATATAAGCACACTAAACGCACGTGATTTCAAATCCAAGCATTCAAGATAATTCGATTTTCAAAGCAAGCGAATATTCTAGTCAATTACTTAGACACATATAACAAAGGTATCTAAGTAAGGTGGAGGGTGGGCTTGAGGTTTGCGAAAAAACTTACTCCTTAATGCACTATGTAGCTAGAGAGTGTTGTAGCAGCCGGACCACAGCCTCGTGCCCGCTCTCTGCCGCGCACCACAGCGGCGTCCAGCCGTTGATGTCCTTCGAGTCGGCCTCGACCTTGCCGGTATCGAGCAGCAGCCGGACCACGGCCTCATGCCCGCTCTCTGCCGCCCGCCACAGCGGCGTCTGGCCGTAGATGTCCTTCGAGTCGGCCTCGACCTTGCCGGTATCGAGCAGCAGCCGGACCACGGCCTCGTGCCCGCTCTCTGCCGCGCGCGACAGCGGCGTCTGGCCGTTGATGTCCTTCGAGTCGGCCTCGACCTTGCCGGTATCGAGCAGCAGCCGGACCACGGCCTCATGCCCGCTCTCTGCCGCCCGCC